>ERZ761601.62-NODE-62-length-36497-cov-8.251358_pt1 | contig 36497 bp, 50 predicted proteins | sample MGYA00433092_ERZ761601 | MGnify/ENA primary metagenome ERZ761601 (study PRJEB28899, sample SAMN03785571) | bioreactor sludge metagenome | biome: EBPR Sludge; feature: EBPR Bioreactor; material: 0.22µm filtered reactor supernatant | place: Saint Lucia: Queensland...
CGTGCGACGGCTGCGGGCCCGGCATAGGCTGCGGGCCGTGCGACGGCTGCGGGCCGTGCGACGGCTGCGGGCCTGGGGTGGCTTGTTGCTGGTTGTTGCCGGCCGTCATCGTCTGGTAGAGCTGGAGCAAGGCCGGGAGATGGGTCAGGAGATCCTTTAGACCGATCGAACTGTCGGCCGCGGAAATCTGGTCTTGGAGCCCGTTTACCTGCTTCTGATACTCTTCTCGCAGGTTGTACTCCTTTTGCATCTCATTGAATTGCCGCTGCCAGTCAATCGCTTGCCTGTGAGCTTCGTCGACCATCTCGCGCATGCGTGCGAGCTCGGCTTCGTAGGAAGATCTCACACGTGAGATCTCGGCTTGCATAAACTGGATCTGCTCTTGTTGGAGCCCCACAGTTTCACGCATGGCTTGCAGGGCCTGCTCACCTTGGTGCCGGATGACGTCGATGAGCTCTTGCGCGGCCACACGGGTCATGCCGGGGCTACCGTCGACGGTCATGGCCGGCGGCACGGGGCCCATAGGTACCGGTGTCGGTCCATCGTCGGCGAGGCCGGCGTGGCTGTCTTGCGGCGGCATAGCCGGCGGCATCGGATTGCCGGCGTGGACATACCGGTATCCACCGTTTTCGAGGATTTCGTAGATCGTGATTGGCTGCTTGGGATCAAGTCTGTCGGGATTAGCCGTCAGGTAATCTGTCCACGTTTTATAGCCGTTGTCACGGTAGGCCGATCCCGGCCGGATGAATGGTGTCCTCCGAAACTGTGGGTTAGCGACCGAACTGGCGACCTTGAGGACGCCGATGGCATAGTTGGCCTTGGGGTCTATGGCGACCATCAGATGAACTCCCTGTAGTAGCGGCCGGCGATGTCTGGACGCTTCGTGATGTTGACCGCGAGCTGTGCGGCACTCGGGCGATAGTTGCCCCAGTCGACAGCGTTGTAGGCTTGCGTGGCTTTCGTGAGATATTGAGCACCTGCGGCCGAAGTATTATAGTGGCCTTGGTTGTAGGCAACGATAGCGCGGTCCCATTGGCGATTTGCCTTTGTCGCATACAACCATGCAAGGTAGTCGGCAGCCAGGATCATCGAGTAGAGCGGGTTGTCGAGGGCCTCACGAGGCTGGGGCTTCATGCCGAGGCGCTGCTCGAGCCAACGCTGCGTGCCTGCGAGGATCTGCATGATTCCGCGTGCCGACGAACTAGGATTACGGGCGAGCGTATCGTAGTTGGACTCGATACGCGCCAACGTCACCAGGATACGACGCAGCATCGTCGGCCCGATGTTGGGATGACGGCTGATGATGGCATCGACGGCGCGGCCGGCGACGGCCCATGCCTGCTCCTGTGTCAGACGACGGCTCATCCTCCGTGACTCCGGCGATCGGATGACACCACAAACTCAGCGACACACTTGACCGGGTAGCGAACATAGCGCCCAGTAGCGGGTACGTACTGAACACACTGGGCAAACACCTGCGGGCGTAGCGTGGGGATCTGGCCCGTGTTGCCGCCGATGACGGCATAGATGTCCTGGCACTCAAACGGCAGCGGTAGCCCTATCGACAGGTCTGCGACGTTCTGTGTCACCATATTGCCATAGGCATCACGTTGGCCGATTTCGGCCGACGACAGATCGCGCAAGATGTTGACTCCGCCGAGCCAAAACTCTGGCCGGAAGAAGTTGACCGACCAGTCGCCGATGACGGCATCCATGAATCGTGCCGACACAAAGGCATGGTTCGTCAACAGACTGGCATCCATAGCCGCATTGGTAGCGACATCCTGGGCAGGGCTAGACGGATCGCGGTGGTCATAGGCGCGGAAATGAAGCCGCGTAAGGACCACCTTGGTCGCTTGTCCGAAGAAGTTGAGATTGCTGACGGGCCGCAGCCGAGTTGGATATGGTGTGACCTGAAGCTGCGACGAGCCAGGCGCTGTCGGCATCTGGCCGAGCGCACCCCACTCCGACGCCGTAGGGGCGGGGCTGTAGTTGGGGTTCGCTGCAAAGTAACCGTTGGGCTGGTTGGGGACGTAGTCCTGCGTAAACGTCGGATTAGCCTCGGTCGACGAGTACCACACGGCATAGCGCACGTCATAGACGGGCGTCTCGAGCAGCTCGCGCAGTCGCTGATGGTCCACCATGGTTAAATGCCCCCGTCAGCGACGACGCCACGCACGCCGAAGAAGTCAAGCTCGATGCGCAGGGGGTATTGGCCCGCGAAGAGGTTTGTCTGCGTGTCGACACGGAAGGTAAACCGGATGGTTGTATTGATGGGCAGTGTGAATCGTGGGCCAGGATAGCCCTCGTATGCCCGTAGCATGTTGAACAGGTCATACTCGCCCGAGCCAATTTGCTGGTTTGTGTCTTGTGACTCGATCTGCATCCAGATACGATCGCGTGCTTGCATCGTCGGCAGCACGGCGCCGGCCTGGTTGTAGACCGATCCGATGATACGGTCGATGGTGACCGGCATCCCGAAGGTCTTGATGAGAACTTCGGATCCAGACGTCGCGCTGACGACGGACGTCTGCACGGTCCACAGGTAGAGTGAGGAGAGATCCTTGAGCATGGTAATGTGAGTCGGTGTCGTGGTTGAGATCCCTCCTTGCCGGCGGCGGCACGCAGGGAGATACGTCTGCGGCCGCCGCCATGGGGAGGCGTGGAGTACGCTCGGTGTGGGGGAGCGCACGACCCCTCGGAGAGACCATCGTCGCCAGTTGGGAGCGACGACGGAAAGGCAGAGATTAGGAGATCGGACGTGTTTGTGCGCCGAAGTACGTCAGGGCAATGAAAAATCCTTCATTACCGGTCAGTCCTGAGTTGGGGATGATCGGGTTGGTCACTGCCGTCGCTGCCGTCGTATAGCCCGGAAGTGGCGTAAACGTGACCTTGATGTCACCGCCCGATGGGACTTCGATCGGAGCTGGGAAGCGGAAGAACGGGTCGATCTTGGCCAGTGCTGTGACGGTGCCGGAGACGTTGGCCAGCTCATACGGCAACAGCGACAGCGCTTGGATAGGTGAGTTCACCTTGTCGAGCACGGTGATGTTTACGACGCTCCCCAGCAAGAACGACTGGAGCGCCGTCGTTTGCTGCGCTGGATCGGCTACCGTGAACCGGATGTTTGTGTCCAGGCGCAATGCGCTAATCGTGATCGCCTTTTGCAGGGCGAGCTGCTGGAGCGATGTCGTGCGGAACTGCGCGGGCTTCGCCGAGAGGCTCGGATCCCAAAATTGCTGCGTTGTGTTGAGCGCTGTCGACACATTGTACAACAACCAGTCGTAGCCAATCTGCCAGGTGATTTCGTTCTGAGCACCGGCTTGGGGAATTCCAAAATTGGTATACATGATGATAATAAAGTTGGTGAGAGTGACACGTGAAGTGGATCGATCACGGTGTCATGGACTCACACGAAACGACGACTTAGGACCAAGGACTTCCGGCATAGCGAGGTACGACCGTCTGCATCGCTTCGACGTTCGGACTGTTGCCCGTTTGGTAGATTCCATTGAGCATCGGGCGCGACGCTGGATCCTGGTCGGTATAGACGCCGGCGACGCCGGGGTAGGCCGTGCCATAGGTGCCGTCCGGAAGCCTAGTGAGCTGCGCTCCTGCTTGCATTGCCGATGCTAGGCCTTGCACGCCAGGTGTCGATGGGTCGATAGACAGTACGGTCGCCGGATCTACGCCGCCGCCTTGGTCGAATCGCCATAGAGGCTTGCCCAAGAGGTCTTGGACCGAGCCAGATGCGTAGGCGTAGGCGAGCTGGACGGCGCCCAGGGCTACGGCGCCGCGGCGCATGCCGGGGACGTTGAAGATTGCTCCGAGGCCCCAGGTTGAGGCGAAGGCGACGCCGAGGCCTGCCCAGCCCGTGAGGCCAAAGAATGTGGGGATCAAGAGCCAGGGGATGACGGCCAGAGCGGCCGAGGCATCGTCCTTGAGCTCCTGGGGCTTCATCGAGTGCTTAAGGTTTTCCTTGACTCGCAGTGAGAATGTGGTTGCCATTATAGCTCCAGTGAAAAAAAAAGGTGATGGAAATTCGTGGTGGTTACTTTTTTAAGATCGCATATCCGACGCCGATGCCGGCGACGGCTAAGAGCCACCATGGCATCCCAGCCATCGTCGTCGATTGCGACGGCGTTGCTATCGGTGGTAGGATCGGTGGCGTCGTCACTGGGCCTGTCGTCGATGCGTTGGCGAGGCCTGCGAGGCCTGCGAGGCCACGGAGGCCATTCATCGGGCGCGTGGCGCCACCCAGAGCACGGCCTTTCAAGCCTCTCTGGAGGGCTTCGACAACCTCTGCGCAGTCGATCTTAGGGTTGGCCGTCGTCTCGCAGACGAGGACCTTGACTCTGACCTTGAAGGGCTGCGATCCGGGCGTCTGGGTCTCGGTGACATAGGCCGTGGCTTTGACCAGGCGGCGCTCGCAGTTCTTGCACCAATCCGGTGGCACGTTGCCGGCCGGCGGCGGCGGCGTGACGCCACCACCCATGATGAAGTCTTCGCGGTTGTTGAAGCTCGTGTCGGTGATGCTTGCGTCATTGTTGGTCACCGGCGACGTCGGCACTGGGGTTCCAATGAATCCCATACCGCGGCGGCGGCGGCGAGGGCCTGCCAGGCCGTTCATGCCACCTTGCTGCTCCACGCTGGCCTGCAAGGCCATCAGGAGCTCGTCGCAGTCGATCTCTGGCGCTTGATCTGCTTCGCCTTCGCATACAATCTTCTCAAAGCTCACAGGGATCTCTATGGCACCACTCGACGGCTTCGTCGACACGTAGATCGTGCGCTCGACCCATCGCTCGACACAGTTCTCCGGTGGCGGGCAATCTTCGTCGGTGGCCGGCGTTGGTGGCTTCGGTGGTGCTGCCGTCGTCGTCTTGCGAGAGCGCTTCCAGACCTGGTAGCCGCCAGAGTTGGCCGGCGGGATGCCACTACCTGCCATTGCTGCTGCACGGATGACATAATAGTCGGCGCCGATCTGCACCAAGGCCGTCGTCGGTGGTTGGCCGATCGCAAGCGATGGCATGCTGCCACTGACGATGGTGCCGGCTCTGCCGAGTGCGACGGCCTGGTCGGCTTCGGCTTGGGTGGGGGTGGTGACCGTCCACAATCTGCTGTCGTCCCAGTCGGAGGGGACAGCGCCTAAGCCTCGCAGGCCTTGCAGGCCGGAAAGGTGGGCGTTGCGGTGGGGAGTGATGTCGAGTGTGTGTAGCATCAGATAAACTCACGGTAATACCAGCGATCGGCCGAAGGGGGGATGCTGTAGGTGGGTGACTGGCGCTCCAAGACGTCTTGAGCGCGGGGCGTGACGATGACCGGCGGGACCGGCGGCGCCACCGGAGGCAGCACCGGCGGACCGCCGGGACCGATCGCCGGCACAGATTGGGGGATAAAGATTCTGTTGTCGGTGACTGCGGAGGCGTCGACCTCACGCATTGTCACCAAGTCTTGTGGCGCATAGATGGGAGCGTCGTAGATCGAGCTCTGGAAGCCACCATGGTAGAGGCTGTGCTGAGGCCGGTTGTCAGTCGTCACAGGCGCATGGTGCAGGTAATCCTGCGAGTGGTGGATGTCCTCAGAATCGCGATTGTTTGATTGCACGTTGATCGTAATGTTCGGTATGCGGTATCCTCCACCGGATCCACACGGATCGTCGCAAGGGCCGCCGTGAGCGCAAGAGTCGCAGCATGGCTCATTCTGGGCGCGGCCTGTGCGGCCTGTGCTACCGGTGCGCCCGGTGCTGCCGGTGCTGCCGGTGCGGCCGGTGCAGTTGGCTTCGTAGCGACGCAAGAGCTCCATGTCACGATTTGTTGGCGGTGCCGTCGGCGGTGGTGCGACCGGTGCGACCGGTGCGACCGGTGCGACCGGTGCGACCGGTGTGACTGGGGGACGTGCAGGGATCCAGCGGGCGAGGGGGCTCGACGTCGTGGGGCCAAATACCGAGCGGTTCTGCGTTGGGCGGACAATGGCTCCACCGATCGCGCCTGTGGGCGTGCGACGTGGTATGGCTACGGGGTTGCCGGAGGCAAGTGTGGTATAGCGTGGCATAGGTCAGCGGCGTGTATAGAGATAGATACCGCCGATGGCGGCGACGGCGAGGGCCGGTATGACCCATGGCGCCCATGATGTCCCGGTCACGCGGGTACCTGTCTGGCGTTCGATCTCGGCTTGATAGCGGGCTCTGTCGGCTACGGGGATGATCGACGGCAGCGACCACGTCATTTGCCCTTGGCGGGCGTAGGCGAGGCCTCGCTCGACCATGGCACGCATGGCGAGGGCGTCTAAGGATCCTGGCGTTACGGGGCGGCCATAAAACATCTGCATGAGACTGCGGTGTGATGGCGGCGCCGTCGCATCGCGGGTCTCGGTCATGATGGTGCCGACGAGCTCTTGTAGGCGAGGCACGGCGGCTGTCATGCCATAGGAGGCCATGAGTAGAAGGTTCTGCGCTGAAGGTACGGCCGTAGCTGTGCCCTGGTCGATGATGGACTGCCGTGCGGTCCCACTGCGCAACTGAGCTCGCACGGCGTTGACGGTGTCCATATTCCAAATGTTCTGCACCGCTGACGGCACGCCGGCATCGGCGACGCCGTCGAGAGCCTGACGTACCATGCCGGCAGTGTCGACGCCTAAGAGCTTTGCGGCACGGGCATAATCGCCACCCATCGTGGCTTCATACGCTTGTGTTGCGGTCTCCAGCGTCGAGCGGATGTCTGTCGATACGCAGAGGCCGGCGGCGGTGGCGAGGTCTTGAGCTCGCACGGGCTCTCCGGTGGCGAGGCGCTTGATCGTTGGAATGGCGCTATCGAAGGTCTCACGGCTGACGCCGAGCAGGGAGCTCACGTAGGGGCCTGCGGCTTGCGCTGCCAATGTGATGGCCAGATCGGCCCACTGAGAGGCCAGATCGGCCACGCGGCGCCATGTCGTGGGTTTTCCGGCGATCTGGACGACGATCGTGCGACCGGTGTTGCCGGATGCTTCGATCTTGGCGAGTTGGCTGATCAGCGACGGCGTCTTCGTCGTCCGGCCGTTGTGGTCTGTCGAGGTCCAGTCGGACTGAATCTTCTCGCGTAGGCGCTCGTGCCAGCCACCACCTTCGCCGCGTGGCAGCGTAATGGTGATCGGGTTGGCACCATAGGCCCCTGTCTGCATGGCCATGCCATAGAGTGGGTTGTCGTGGTCGCCGGAGAAGTTCTCCTGGACGACGACGATACGGTTCTGGGAAGCGTCCGTCAGGTATCCGATCTGTGATGTCCGTGTCGTCAGACTGGAGATCTGACCAAAGGCAGACCCTGGGACGTTGCAGCGCTCGTTATTGCCGAGTGCGTCGTAGAAGACGTCGGCATTTTTCAACCACTCGAAGTGGGGCACGGATGTGCCTAAGCCCGCAGCGTTGGCCACGTCGGGGCTCTGGCCGCGGAGGCCTCGTAGGAAGGCCGACGGCGCTCGACTACCAAGGTGGCGATCTTCGAGGGTTACGAGTTCCATTACTTCATCAGGATCCACAGCAAGAGGAGACCCGCTCCAATGCCGGCCGCCATTGGTAGGTAGGCGGTGATCTCGTCCTTAACGCCTTCTTCGCAGATTTTTCGGACGACCGACTCCGGCAGGCCCTTAATCACGGCTAACATGTCGCCTTCGGGGAGGCGCTTGAGTGCCTCGAGGGCCGCTTGGACGGATATGGCGCTGACGTCGACGGTGCCGAGGCCTGCGAAGCCTCGGAGGCCATTAACGCCGCCGCCTTGGCACTTACATGATGCACACGCGCTGAGGCCACGCAGGCCATTCATCGGATAGGTCGCACAGGGATTCATACGTTCCACAGTTGTTTACGGATGATCGATCCTTTCTCATGGGCAAAGCCATCTTTGCCGAGCACGGGATCGAGAGGAATGGTAATGTCGGATTCCGGCAGCGCGACCTCTACGTAGACGTGAGAATATTCGCGGCTGCGGTGGGCGATGGTCTTGTATGCTACCTTGCGGAATCCGAGGGCAAGGAGCAGCGATGCGAGCATCATCGACATATCGTCGCAATCGCCCTTGTTGATCGTGGTCAGGTGTCGGGGGGCAATCAGGAACTCGGTGTTTTCCGGGTCGACAGGATCGGCATGTTCGGTGACGTGCTCGTGGTCGTACTGATAGGTGATGTTGTCGACGACCCAGTCAAAGGCACCTCGGACGAGCTCCAGCTCATAGCGTTTTGCGTCCTCGCTCCATTGTCGAGCCTGCTTTTGTATGCGCTCGGCGACGACTCTGACGTCGGGCGTGCGAGCATCGCGGCGTGCCAGGCGGCGCATGTGGTCGATGGTACGGGCTATGGCCTCTTCGCCAGTGCCAATCTCACGTGTGACGACCTTCATCGCGCTCCTCCGGATCGCATGAACATAGGCGCGAGAAGGTAGACGGCTCCGCCGATGACGGCAACCATCATGACCGTTTGCAACAGATTGGTTACCTCGGCAAACGCTGAGGGCTTGGCTTGGGCCATCTGCTGCTCACGACGACGATACCACTCGTTCAGCACTGGGTCGCTGGGGTTCGTGACGTCAACGCTGCGTGGGCGCAGGAGGTCTGGTCTTGCTGCGCCGACGTCGACTGCGCGCTCGAGCCAGTACATGACCACACGAATGAAGTCAGTGGGGATGCTATAGCGCTTGGCGGCAGGGACGACTTTCGCTAAATGGTCGATGACGGCTTGCTTTGCTGTCGGATACTCTGGAATCTTACCGTTTTTCGCGTCTTCGTAGTAGCGACGTACCACGGCGTCGATGTCTGCCTCGGCATATGACTCTGAGCCTGGCAGTGTAGGGAAGTAGCTATTGGCGTGCCTGTTCGCGTAGTAATAGATCCGACAGACAGTGTCAGGCATGGTATATGCGTCCGGCCGGAATCCCGGTGTCAGGCATTTCAGGCGGCCGGCGAGGCCTGCCTGCATAAGGCGGCCGTTGGGCGTCACGTCGGCGACCTTAGATGAGGGGAGTGATGCGAGCATGGCGGCGTGGTTGGTGGTAGCCTATGGCACGTTCATGGGTTGCCTCGGCCTCACGAATTCGATCTCGGCGGCGGCTTCGCACGTCGAGGCCATCATCATGCGACGGGGTGCAGGAACCACGGCGCCCGTGAGGGCGCCGCGGCGTCGCTGCGTCGAGGTACGCATGCCCATTGTCGCACCGTGATCGATCCATACCTATAGGGCTGCCGCCGAGTACAAAGTGGTAGATGATCGTCTGGATGCTAGGATCTATGCTGCCGGCGCCCCTGTTCGCTAGTCGATTGCGGTCACATTCGGGTGTAGTCGTCTGCCGAGGCCGGCGTCGGCTGCGCATGTTCGTGGCGCTCTGCTGCGTAGCGGCTACGCCAGCAGACATAGCGTCGGTAGGCGCCACGCGGTGTCGTCCTGCCTCTGTGGCGCTCAAAGCCCGTCACCAAGCCGGCACGGTGAGCACGGATCATGACCGTCTGGAATGCGTCATAGAGACTCTCGCACGATCCCGTCGCCATGAGGCGCTCGACACTCAGGTTGGTGGCATGCCGTAGCCGATGACGCTCAGGGTGTCGTGGTTGCATGGTGCTCTCGGATGTAGTCCCTTAACCGGCGGGCAGTGTAGCGGGCAGTGGATTCTGGCATCGGGCCCATAAAGAGGTTGTTGCCCAGTCCGACGACATGTCTCCACTGCGCTTTGCTTACCCCTCGCACTTTGTGCGCTTTCACGGTCGGTGGTATGAGCTCTGGATGTCGTCGCCATACTCGGATGACGTCGTCGTAGGAGTTGATCTCACCATAGATGTCGTATATCGAGTCAGTTTCTTCTGTAATCATGATCTGAAAGGTTGGGGAGAATGAGCCAGGCCTGGAAGCCTACGTTACCGTGATGTGGTCGATGCCAGTGCTGTCGTAGCGTCAGGCCCTCGACGGCTACCCACATCTTGTTTCCCGTCGATGTAAACCATAGCGCCAATACGCTCTTCGTGTCGGCTATGCGGTCACGGCTGGGGTAGTCGTAGTTGACGATGACGGTATGAATAGTGATATTCTCAGTCTTCATCGATTTCGTCATGTTCAAAGATTCCCATCACCAGGTGAGCCACGATGACGACGACGTAGTACATCGCCATTATCAGCACGATACCAAATGCTAGTAGTAGTGGCATAGCGATGGCGCCCAACAGGATTGCCGCTATTTGTTCAAGCATGGCGTACCTCCGTCAGGATGCAGATCTCACGCAGGAGTCTCGCCTCTATCGCAGTATCGTTGTCGGGTACAGTCTGCGCTTGGTAGGGTCCAAATAGCGGATGCCGTATTGACACAGATTGCCCCTGCATGCGTGCTTCGACGATCCACGGCCGTCCGCTAATCAAGTCAATTGCTCTGACGGCGCCGGGTTCTATGAGCCGGTGTGGACGCACGTGATAGCCGTAGGGTACCGTCACTTGTGCGTCGGCACAGGCGCCGGCGGCCGTTCCGACTAGATCGCCCAGGAGGGTTTGGTAGACGCCACCGCCAGGCAGGTATGAGCGAAGTGATTCGTAATGAGCTCGGACCCATGATAAAATGGCTCGGTCCGGGTCAGGATGCCACGACTCTGCATCATGACCATGGCGATAGGGCACCATGGTCATGAGCTTCGTGAGCCATCCACCACTGATAGTGATTGTGGCGGCAAGCGTCGTATCGAGATAGATTGCCCAGTAGTCAGGCCCGCTCACTCGATCGTGCTCCGTCAGGTGCCTCACTGTCGGAGTCTGTGGCGTTCGCACGACGTCGTAGGCAGCAACACTCTTGCCCACAGGAGGATAGGGCTGGTATAGATTATCCATGCGAAGCATCTGTCGTTGTGGTGCCATGGTCCATCTCTTTGAGTACTTCTCGCATGGCGGCCATGAAAACAGTCCAGTAAGAGCCTCCTTCGAGCCAAAGTGTGCTAAGCATCTTTTTTTCGGCACGCCGCTCGACGGCAGCGACAAACTGTCGGATGATCTCTTGGTCGGTCCTGCGTGGTGGCTCCGGCGTCGGTGATTCCGGCGTCGATGATTCTGGACGTTGCCAGTGCAAAAGCATACGGAAGGCCATCGCGGCCACCTGTACACATTCCTGACGGTCGGGGTTGCCATCCAAGATGCTTTTTGTGAGCTCTCCTAGTTCCTCTGCGATGATGGCGATTTGCACGTAGAGGTCTTTAGGCCAGTCGGGATGTTTGTATTCGGCACGTTCCAGCTCCAGGTGGATCTCGCCCATTACAAATCCGATGTCGTATGTATAGGTATTGTTCATTCCAAGTATTCCCATTTCATTGCTGTGTGTGCTACAAGGGTAAATAAAACGATTAATCCGAAGGTTGACCACAGGCGCGTCAACACACTCCAATAGTGAAACTGCCATGTTGTTGTCGCAGCTTCATATTTCATGTAGAGTAGTAGATACATCACGAACGCTACGGCGATAATCGCGGCGGCTATCATGGCTATTCGTCGTTTCTGTGCGCTGTTCATGGTTAGTCTCGTGATAGGTACTTCGAGCACGCATCGTAGCGCAGCCTATGATCTGTGTCCGGATTGCGCGATAGACTGCGCAGTGAACACTTCCACCATTCGTCGGGTCGCACAAGGTTGTCGCATGTACTACATGTCTTGCCGTGTGGGCCAAAGCCATGTTTGACAACCATCGGGTTTTCGTTGTCACGACGGCGTAACTCTTCCTCTGTAGGTGGGAATAGGGTCATGTAACCACCTCCGGTAACCGCATCCAGCGGTCAGTGTCATCCCATCGTTTCCTCACGTCGTGACCGATGGCCTCTATCCACTCGCCACATTCGTAGTACAGACACACCTCTGCCTCGGCTACCTCCTCTTCCGTTGGTGGACGGTCGTAGATTGTTAGCCGTCGGATTGCTTCTTCTATAAATGCTGCGAATGGCCAATTGTGGTTGTTCAGGCTCTTATAGAATGCGTGCAATTCATGGAGTCCTTGCATCAATAATGATTGTGTCATGCTGCCACCTCCGTAATGATCTGGCGTCGTGTGGTCGTTTTCCATGGCATGCCATGGCTTGTGTCGGAGAGTGAATTACCGTAGTGGATAACGGCCGGTATGCCTAGCATTGACGTCTGTATGTAGCTCATGAGCACGCAGCGGTAGTCGATGTCGACGCCAACGGCTCGTATGGCGCTACGATCATGACCGCGGGCAACGACGGCCTCGGCAAACGATATGAGTTGCGATCCTGCGCCACAGGCCGGGTCGAGGACCGACACCCACCCTTGTTCGTCGATGAGTGTGTCGACGCTTGCGGTGACCGTCATGGCTGCCATACACCGAGAGATTTCGTATGGCGTAAAAAACTGACCTTGGTATGTGTTGTGGAGCTCTAGCGCATGGAATACTTGCCCGAGGGGATCGCCCCACGTTGTGGCTAGGCTCTCTTGCAGAGTTGCAAGGGCTGTGAGCATGTGGTCCCACTGGTCCATTGTATACTCACGGCGATCGAGGCGCTCGATGTGTGCTTGATAGTGCGCCAGTGCATCGACCTCCAATGCTTGTCCCGGTACACGTCGGATTTCCCAGGCGATCAACGCGATCCAGTCATCGAAGACCGTGTCGACGCGGTGACGGTGAGATGCTGATCGCAGGTGCTTGGCGATAGTCGCCACGGCGGCGGTTTTACTCATTGTCGCCCCCTTTCGCTGTGTTCCGTTCGGTTGGTATGTAGGAGCGTTTTTTGTCCGGTTCTCGTATAGGCATGGTGGTAGTCCTTACTCCGTGTCTGACGGACCGTTGGGGCCGAGGATCTGGCGAAAGAGATCTCCGAAATCGTTGAACATGGCACCACGGTTGGCGATTACTTGTCCGGCCGCGGCAAACATCGCAGCTCGGACAGACTCGACGTCTTCTTTTGCGTACAAACGTCCAAATGTGGTCACGAGCAACGTCGCCGTGCCCTCTGGTACGTCGTCGTCGCATCCATGCCATGACTCCTGGATCATCAGGATTTGAGAGGCATCTACGAACGTTGCGGCAAAGGTCGCGCCGTTGTGTGCGTTTAGTGTAATGTTAGACATTGGTAGTAGTCCTTGATATTGTGACTAATCATTGTCGCCCCCTTTCGGGCCTTGGTCTTCCTCCATCTGATTAAGCGCGGCGCATATACGCTTAGCTTCCTCCGGGTTGCGCGTACCCATGCGCATAAGTCCGTATTGATACACGTCGCTGCCATCATGTGTCCACGGCTCTTCTATTTGCGGCAGCTCAACGGGCTGCCAAGCGATGATGCCGCCCGCTTCCGCTATGTTCTCCCACGTTAATTTCTGACCCGGCCTCGGGATCATGTCGATAAGACCGCCGCCGACCACGTACCAAACGTCATACGCTGATTTGTACGCATATCCGTATGTCCCGTATTTGAACATCACGTTCACTTTGTCGTGCGCAGGCACTTCACTGGCTGGATGCCACCCATCTGGTATTTTATACCGTTTCATTGTCGCCCCCTTGACGTTCCGGTGTTTCGGTGGTTATTCCCAAGCCTAGGCTTATGAATTTGGCCATTAATACGGCCTCGGCGCACGACAGAGTATGTGGAGGGATGCTCGTGCCGTTGATCGTGACCATGGCGCGGCTACCTTGAGTTATAACATCTATCTCCGGTTTCGGAATCATGTCGACCGGACTCAGCTCTATTTTTGTTATTCGCGCTTCTTCTAGCCATATCCATGCTAGAGAATACAGGAGGCTAGGATCGCACCTCCCATCAAATCGCTCACAGATCAGTGGCAGTGGAAGATCTGTAAGGTACTTGCTCACCTCGTCCCACGATTTGTACGAGAATCCGCCACGGACATAGAGATGACTGCCCTGCTCTTTTTTTCCGTAAATCAGGACGTCCCCTGATCTACTATAGATGGTATAGTAGTCGCCGTCCTCAAACGGATCTTCGTCGATGTCGAATAATGGAAAAAAATCACGCTCTGTCAGGACGACACTCATGGCAGCCTCCACAGTATGGCGACGACTTGCGCATGTCCCGTCGAGTCACAGGTCGTGATGACGGTGGCTGTCGTATCTGTGGACCATGCTGCTTCGGTCATCTCAGCCCATTGGCGCCCTTCGGTGGCCTTGGCATGTCGGCGGTCGATCGTGCGTGCCCAGAGGCCATGGGTGGCGCTCACGTGATAGGCATAGTGCGTCAGGCCGTCGTTGGCAATGATGACGATGTCACCGGGCTTGCTTGTGTCGATCTCTACAGACCGGTGGTGGCGGCGCAATGTGTCCATCACCTGGTGAGTGGTAGATCCCCATGGTAGGCGTGTTACCTCTTGTCCAGAGGCGATCATGGCAAAGAACATCGCAACCAGGATGACCAGGACAAAGGCGATCACGAGGACCATGCCATGTGGCGGGTCGGGATCATTGCGGCGGCTCATGCGGCCTCCTCATGGATCGCGTCGAGGCATCGCTGTGCCAGGGCGACGGCTTCGTCGACGGGTTGCCGCAAGAAGGCGTCGACCGATCCGGCCTCGTGGATGGCCATAGCCATGGCGCGTGTGGCTAGGCGCGTGCTGGTCTTACACTTGCGCTCGATGATGAGGGTGGCGGCTCTCCAGAATCCCGGCGAGCGTTCGCATTCGTGTGTGGCCGTTGGATACGTGGCCGTGTGGTTGGTGAGCATGGGCATGCTGTTTGAATGTGATTGTGTATGTTTGTGGCGGTCGCCGTTGGTTGCTTTCGACGGCAAAGGTACGGCACGATTGCAGTTCTGCAAGCATTTTTGCAAGCAAAACCACAATAAGTTATGCACACATACATACAATCACATTCTCTACCAGGCCACATGTCATAACTGAGGCGTCAAAGTAGGTCCCAATTTGGTCCCCTGTCGTTGTAAGTCGTTGGTTAAAAAGGGTTACCGTGTGGCTTACAAGCAGAGGGTCGGGGGTTCGAATCCCTCACCTCCCACAACCCAAACCCCTGTAAGTCGTTGATTTACAGGGGTTTGTCATTTGTGGTTGTGATTGCGATTGTGCATAATCCGTCATTATCCGTCATTATCCGTCATTACGTGGCGCTCAACGGGTCTCAAGTTGGTCCCGTCTTTTCGCAGTTCTCTTCCGCCTTCACTTGCTCGAGGATGATAGCTAGCTCTGCCGTCAGTGTCCGTCTGCTTTCCCTGGCTCGCTGACGTAGCCACTCGGCAATCTTTCGTTCGATTCTAATCGATGCCCACTCTGTTTTCTTGGTGTTCATAATGCTCGTATGATATTAGGTGTATCCGATAATAATCTCTGCATCCTTGGCGCAGAGCTCTCTTAGACGTCCAAATACTACGTCCGCTCGTAATCCATATGGGTCTATAGACCATTGATTGTCTACTTCAGCTTTGGGTGGCCACGCTTCTCCATGATTGGACCACCTGACGACTGTGACAATGACGTCATAGTTGTCGTTGGCATATGTGCGGATTTCGTAGTAGATCGATGATTCACTGGCATAGATCTGTTCAAACAACTCTGTTTGCCGAGTGTGGTCCTCAAACACTTCTTGCCTGACCATACCTGGTATCGAGCGTAATGCGGCTTCGAATTCGTATATCAGCGCATCACCGCCAGTCGGTCCCAAGTCAAATTGAGAGTATTTTGTCATCATAACTGTTTCTCTTGCTCGTATAGCATTGTGGTTCGTTAAAATGGATTGTCCGAGTCATAGTCGGTGGCAAAATATTCTGCATCGACCAACACCCAGATGTCACGGTCGCGGCGGTTGCCACAGGTATGCCTGCCGCTCGGGCGAGAGTAAGGCTTTCGTGGTGCATTTCTCCACGGCTCCAACATTGGAGCCGTAGACAAAGGCACTAGTCTTTGCGACCTATGAGTTCGGTGAGCGACGGGTCAGAGGCATCGCCAGAGGCCATGAAGTGCTGGCCGCACTTGGTGCAGATCCGGTAACCGGGTACCCAGCCTGCTTCGGCCCATGCGACCCAGCCATTTGGGTCGCCACAGGGACAGGCTACCGACGTCACCGATGGCCAGTACTCATGTGTTTGCACGGGCAGCATGGGATAGATTCTCACAGGTTCGGGCCCATCGCCACCGTAGTTCTGCTCGTCCTCAGTAAACGTTGGCTTGCCGTCGGGCCCTAGGACGGGACCGCCGATGCATTCGACCATGTTCACCTCACAGTATGCCAAACTTGCCCAGTCAATGTAATCGCGCACGGGTCCAGTCGTGGGCACATCTCGGGGTGCTGACTGCTCCCATGGTCTGGGGTGTGCTTCGCCTCGCCACACGTCGCCATGTTCGACGGCGGGGAGCTGGCGGCGATAGAGAAGATTGGGGTGTCTAGCGAGATACTGATACCTGGTGCGGCTGTTGTCGTTTGGGTCTATCATCTGGAGAACTTTGGATCCTCGGATGTCGATGATTTCGGTGTAGGGTGGGTTGGTTTGCATGGGGGTTAGGTTTGTGTTAATGGTTTGGTTGGTGTGTGATTGACTCTAGCACTATCACGAATTAGTTTGCAAAGTATTGTAAGAGATTGTGCACGGTGCTTTGTGTTTTGCAATTTTACGTGTTTTTACTTGCGCCATTCAACAGCCATTTATCCATGCCTGACACCGCTGTTCGAAGCGTTTCTGGTGGTATGGCTAAGTAGTGTCGCGTTAGCACGGCTACGGTACATCGTGCGACTCTCGACACCGTTAGGATGTCCGTGTCTCGTCCAATGCGAGCAACCATGGCACTGATGAATGTTTTTCGGAGCTCATGGACACTCCGCCGACCTCGATAGACACCGGCAGCCTCCATAGCTGCATGGATGATGTTGCGGACGGCTTTCGTTGAGCTCTTCGCCCAGGGGAAGACTTTGCCGGTAGCGCTTTGTGTCCTTCGACGCTCCAGCATAGCACGGCATACAGGCGTCATGGTGACATACTGCGTCGTGCGGCCGTCTTTACGGCCGACCATAATGATCGATCGATCCCAGTCTATATCCTCCCACATCATCTCTAGCGGTTCGTGGATCCGCATGCCCGTCGATATGATCACTGTCATGATGTCCGCTACATCCGGCCGTGTTTTTCTCAGCATGTCCAACGTGGCTGATATTTCTGCGGCCGTATAGGTCATGATGGGCTTTTCCTGCACCGTTGCAATGAGCCGCTTGAGACGTCGCATACGAATTGGCGATGCGATATGGCCCTGGTCGTAGAGCCAGGTGCAGAAAGGCCCCAGCGATCGTAGGTAGATCGCAAGCGTGGCCGGTGTACGTCGACGCTCCAAAAGGGAACGCTCGAGATCTTGCTCAATGCGGTAGACCGTCTGTGCTCCAACCTGGACGACATCACCCGCCATATAACGAGCCGGAGCCAACAACGCCTGGTACGACGTGCGATAGGCCACTACGGTCCGATCGGCTTTGTGAGCTGATGACTGCCGGCAGAACTCGTCATGCAAGCTGTCCAGATCTTGTGCTGATTGGTCTGTTACCCCTTGTGCCTCGTACCACGATCGGAAAAACTGGGATCTCGATCGGACGGCCGGACACTGAGCAATGAATCGTGCATAGAGCGCTTCGTGGTATTCACGTGCCAGGATCCGTCCGTGTGGGGAGTCACGGTAGCCCGTGGCGATCTTCACGCCGTGGACCTTGATCACGAGCGTCTGACGGCCGGCAGGTGCATAGATCGACCCGGGCACGGCGGACGAACGGGACCGTCGGGGCTTTCGCGCCCGCGCCCGCGCAGGTTGTGCGCGTATGTCATCATTGACGACCATGCCTTTTGCTTGTACTTGTTAGTGTTGATGTGGTTTTATTTGGTGTAAGTCTAAATACTTCAAGTACTTATGAACAAGTCAAATGGTGGTGGAAACCAGGTGGAAACTAGGTGGAAACACATCGGAAAGGGTGGATGCTTTTTTTTTCGGAAAAGCAGGACGACTCTAAATGTTTCCACCGGGTTTCCACCATTTGTATGGTACACGTATGTCATTGATAGTAAACACCTTACGAGAATCAGACAAAACGACTCAAAATGTTTCCACCGGGTTTCCACCAACCGTCCACCCGCATGAATACACGTCCCCCAGCCGATTTAGCCGTTTTCGCGGTTCCTCAGAGAATTGCCTACTTCGTTATCGGCAAGCATGTCTCCTTCTCCTACCAAATACCACGAGATGTTACATCCCGCATGTACTTGTAACGCAATCAACGTATCAGCTCGCAGATTGAATTGACCACGAGTCAACCGTGACCAGGTCGAATCAGAGATATTGGCTCTCCAACAGAGTTCACGCTTGTCAGGGTAATACTCTTGCTGAAAACGCAGTAGGCGTTCGGCAGGCGTCTCTTCTTTTTGTGATGATGGAACGCTCTTAGTCATTGCCATAAAAAAAACTTGGAGAATAGTGAATGACGTTGTAGTTTTGTTAACACAAGCACAAGTGCAACGAAATATGCAACACTTACTATGATCCAGAAGCCACCCTATGGGACACTACGTCACGTCGCGCAGGTGACAGGGATTTCCTACACAACTGTCCGCAGTTGGTACTATCGCGGCGTACCACGTCATACCAAACTGACAACACAAAAGGTAGCAGAGCTCACGCGACATATCGAGCGAGCCAGGTTTGAGGCATCAATGCAATCACGATTGCGCAAATCTAGTGCAAACATAGACGAAAATGCAAGCAAAAGTGCAAGCACATGGGACGCACACATGACGGGATGATTGTCACAGCGCCTCGTGCCGCACGCCTTCTGGGGTTGCCAGAGCGTCAAGTGCGACAGCTTATGCAGCTCGGCTACATCCGCTCGCGGTACTTCGGTACTGAGATCAGGACGTCACAAGCCGCACTCGATCACTTTACACACTCGTTGTTCACCTGCTCCGACATTGGCGCTATCGACATTGCCACACCTATCTCTCACCTCATTATCCACGCATCACTATGCACCAACCAGGAATGACCGTCGGCACCGTCATACAGATCGTTGATCTGTTTGAGTCATGGGCACGTGCCAACCGAGAACGACTATACGTGAGCCCAATCTCTACGGCTATGACGGCAGACGTTGACCAGATGAAACGTCAAGCAATAGAGTATCGTGTCATGGCCGATGTAGCGGATGAGTGGCGTCAATTTTCAGACGCATGTACAACATCCGCTGAGAGCTATGACGATGCGATCGAGTCACAACTACACAGGTTTTCCCAAGGCCTGTGTGCAGCCGACATACCTGGTTTCCTCCACGCAATCAACCAGATGGTGCAAAGCATTCAGTCGAGTCAAGATCTTGCCAGTATACGCATGGTCGAGGATCTCCAGCGTCTGGCAAAGCGCCTCGAGCGCCTCGATGCGCTACGCAATCGAATCATGGATATTGTCAGGCCTCTGACATCGCCCACGCCACGCCATGACCCCAACTGAGTGGCTCGTGACGGTCGAAACGACCGTCAATGTACAGACCATCTATGTCAGGTCTGCAACCAGGGCAGCCGCAGTAACCCGTGCCCAGATCATCCTAGAAAGCCGTGGCGACCACATCCGTCAAACCCTCTACATCATACCCTACGACGACACTCGACGACGAGCTTTTGCGCCGCCTACGGTCGATCATCCGTGAGGCGACCGAGACGACGGACCCGGAAATCAGACGGTCGACGCTGATAGCGCAGGGGACGGACTTCGGTGTGTGGCTGATGGACAATCCAACAGTCGCACGACACAAGGCTATCACCATGTGCGTGACGGGGCTTCGCGAAGCTCTCTCCATCGTACTCCGTGACGAGCCGCATCGTGATGATCTTCTCACGGCCATTGTCCAGATATTCCGTGATGCAGTGCAGTCCGGAACCGATGCCTGGCATCGCAAACAACGACTCGAGGAACAGGTCGCGTGGCGTAACCTTGAAGCGAAGTACCGTGATCGTGTCTTCAAGATGGTCGGAGACAAGATCAGGATCGTACCTCTAGCATTGGCAGAGGCCGTGATGGAAGAAGGCATGTTCATGTGCGTCGACCTAGGATCACGATCACAGTTCTATGAGTATTCCAGTCGCGATGGTCATTGGATCGCTATATCGCCGAAGCGCATTGAGCGCTTGGCCATCGGCATCACCGGGGAAGGTGGGAGCGCGACAATGGCGAAGAGTACAGCGTCGATGATAGCAGCGATCACCTTAGTCGACGAGGCAGACCTCAACGCTCACCCCTATCGCATCAATCTCGCCAATGGCACCTATGATCTCGAGTCAGATCAGCTCCGGCCACACGATCCACGTGATAGATTTACCTACGCATGCGACTATGACTATGATCCGACGGCCACCTGTCCCACGATTGATGCTATGATTCGAGAGTATTCGCTGGGGGACAGTCAATGGGTAGACTGTTGGTGGGAGCTCGTAGGGTACTGCCTCACCGAGCCCTACCACATCAGCAAGATGTGTTGGATGGTCGGCGACGGGGCAAATGGAAAATCGACCTGCCAGAGACTCTTGCGGGAAATCGTCGGCACCCACCTTACCAAGGCTGGATTCCAACTGCGAGACATGGTGAAGGACTTTTTCTGGACGAGTGTCATAGGCAAGCGCCTCGCTTTATGCGGGGATGCGGCTGTTCGGATGGACAACCTTGATCTGCTGAAACAATACACCGGCGGCGACGAGCTTGACACGAATGTGAAGTTTGGCGACTACAAAAAGGTCAAGCCTACAGCCAAACTTGTGTTATCCATGAATCGTGCACCATTGCTCTCATCATTCGAGGCTACCAAACCGATAGCCCGCCGGATCCTCTGGCTACCGTTCGACTTTCGAATTAAAGAGCCAGATCCGACGATCGAAGATCGGATGATGCTGGAGCTTGCCGGAGCCTTCAATCGTGCGGTAGAAGGTTGGCGACGGCTTAAGGCTAATGGCCGATTCACGGTCGTCGACCGCGGCACAAAGGCCCTTGAGATCTGGACGGGACAGGCAAACATGCTCTCGGTCTTTTTGGAGATGCGTGTTGCCGTCGACGAGGACTCGGGAGTCTTCCTCCACGAAGTGTGGCAGGATTATCAGCAGTTCATGGACGAGTGGGCAACGACAAACTGGGCTTCGGATCGGTTCAATATCACCAGCTCGATTGTCCTCTCTCGGGAAATCATGGCCAGAATACCTACAATCCGAAAAGAGATGCGCTACACTACGATCTGGGATGGTGCCACATCGAAAAAAGGTCGCTATCCCTTCCTCTATGGCATCAAATTAGTGGACCAGAGCACCCAAAATGAAGTTTTCCCCGAACACGAGGCCTTCTGATGACGACTGATCGTGGCGGTGAAGTACGCAAAAAGTGCACAAAAAAGCCATGGAGCACGTTAATCGTCACTCTCAGGACGCAAGCCCATGCCTAAAATCAAGCCGATGGATCATCACGAGTTTGCGTGGATCCGCAAAAGGTTCGGCATCACCCAGCGACAGATGGCCCTCGCACTCGGCATTGCCCGTGGTACGATGTGCGGCTACGAGCAAGGTCGCAGCCCACTGCCGTATCGCGCCATCGCGGCACTTGAGACAATGTGTACACGAGCGTGGTTCGCGACCCTACGCGAGGAATATGCAGCTATACAGGCGACTCAGGCTGAGGCGTGTATGCGGAACGAAGACCTTGTCAGGGCTGCTACTGGCCCGATGTACGTGGGCGCTTCTTCTTTGGGCGCTTCTGCCGGCCGTGTACCAGGTCAGCCATCGCCTCGATCGCCGGCGTCACGGCCGCAAAGAACGCAGCAAAGTCCGGTAGAGGCGGTGGGCTCGCAGCCCTCGCAGGGCTCGCAGCCCTCGCAGGGCTCGCAGAGCTCGCAGAGCTCGCAGAGCTCGCAGGCGGAGCAGCCGGCTCTGCCGTTTGATGAGTAGTGATACGTGGCGGCCAGAGGCCCAAGGCGATAGCGCCTCTTAAGGCCTCGTATTCGGCCTGCATGGCGACGAACGCATCATGAGATCCTCCACGATCCGGATGCAATTCGATCGACAGTCTACGGTGTCGGTCGGCCAATTGTTCAGCCGTCCCGACACCGACAAAGTAGGTGATGGTCATAGACGCTTGCTACGCAGCGGCTGTATCGCCCATCCTGGTGGTCGCAACGGATCCGGTTGCTGGGAATGCTGCTGAAAAATTTGGATAGAGCCACGGGCACCGTCACGGTTCTTACGTGTTGAGGCCGTCTCAACGCCGTCGACGATGTCGGTCACGATCTCGATGTCGACAAAGTGATTGAGCGTCGCATCGCCGACGTAGTTCCGTCTGTCTTTCGTGGTCTGAGCCACCAATACAAAGGTGATTTCGGGGTAGGCCGTCAAAAGATCCCGGACGGCCTCGCTCGAGGCTCCCGTGAGCTCATTCATCGAGTCGATGACCACGATAGGGTAGCGGCCGGACTTTACCAAGGAAAGTAGGCCCTCCCACGTGCGAGCGTCGGAGAAGTGGAGCAGGCGATTGCGGATGCCCAGACGGTCGAGACGGTCTTTGAGTCGGCCTGTTTCGACGGGTTCTTCGGTCATATACACTAAGGCTCGTGCGGCCGCCGCCCGCGTAAGCTCATCGGCCATTGCCAAGACCAGGTGTGTTTTGCCAGATCCTGGCTTGCCCCACAGAAGGATCCGTGACCCTTGCTTCGGCTCCCCTAAGAGCTGACCGATGGGACCGCTCAGGCGCAAGCCTGGACGTGCCTGGGCACGGCGGACGTTGTCGAGTGAGAGTACCTGCGGCTCTGTGGTGGTGGTCGTTGTCATGTCGGGCGTCTGTTCCGTCGGTGGTAGTGGATTCTCGCCCAGATCTTCGCTGCTACTTGCCGGATCGGACAATAGAGCGATGCCCTCACGTCGCGCCAACGTCCTGATAATCGTCTCGAGCTGCCCTTTATCGGCGCTGGGCAGTTCCTCTGCACGTGCTGGGTTTTTATTTTCCTCACGAAACAGAACGCCGGTAGGCAAGTTGTTACCATCATAGGCATGCTGCCAAACCATACGAGACATCTGCCGCATGTATCGGATTCCCTCTGGCGTGCAGCTCATCCAGTCATCAGCTCTCCGTGGATCATCGGGCTTATAGTCTGCGGGCATATCCTGCTCTGCGGCCGCGAAAAAGGCCTTAAAATCCCTGGCGAGCACATCGGCAGACCGCTTGTACTGCTCAGGCCTGACGACAGATGACTTCTCGAGGACAAACGTCCCAGCGAGAGTCACCGCACGCAGTTCCGTAATCGCATCCATCTGACAAAACACACTAAAGTCGGCCAGCGAGAAACAGGACTGATTAGGATGGTTGTGTGTGACGGTGTAGTAGAGCTTTTTCTTTGGATCCTGAAGGATCTTTGGCACACCTACGGCGCCCTTGCTGCCGCTCGACGTATTCACAGCGACCGCACCATAGTACTTCACACGATCGGACTGATACACAGCCAGGAACTCTTGGATCGAGGATCCCACAGCTTGCTCGAACGCCGCAAGGTTCATTTTTTTCAGAATCTCCATCGAGCTCGCAGAGATTGGCTCGGGCGGCGTCCGATCGTCGCAGGCGGCGCGGTCAAAATCAGGCTTAGGCAGCTCCATAGGCTCGCCGTCTCCAGGCTCCCCGCCTCTAGGCTCCCCGTCTCCAGGCTCGCCGCCTCCAGGCTCGCCGTCTGGTTCGCCGTCTCCAGGCTCGCTGTCTCCAGGCTCGCCGCCTCCAGGCTCGCCGCCTCCAGGCTCACCGCCTCCAGACTCGTCGTCATCACCTGGCTCACCGTCATCGCCTGACTCGTCGTCATCACCAGGCTCACCGCCTCCAGACTCGTCGTCATCACCTGGCTCACCGTCATCGCCTGACTCGTCGTCATCACTTGGCTCGCCGTCTGGTTCGCCGTATTCAGGATCACCGTTGTCACTGTCGTCTTGCGGGGTGTTGCGGTCACCGTCACATGGGTCGATGTCGACACGTTCAATGCGATCCAGGAGCCAGTACGCCCAGCCAGCGAGGGCGACGTCGGTATCAAATGTGCCGGCAGCGACGGCCTTGTCGGTGGTCTCGCGCAGTTCTGCGATGGTCATGGCTCGTTTACGATTATGCTCAGTTCGTTGATGAATGTGGCTCTCTTGGGATAGCTTGTCAGCTCATAGTGGCGATTGATGTCGTCAACCACCAATCCAGCCCACGTCACACTCATCCAGTGAATATCGTGGCCGCCTCCGCCATTGTGATCAATGACAAAGCGCTCCAAACGAATCAGAACGTCGTTGACGGCCGGGTGTCCATAGAGTGTGTGCTTGATGTAGTCGTCATCACGTCGCCATGCGTCAACCAAGCCATGGAGGACCAGTTTTTGTGCGTCCGAGAATAGGTGTTGCATTAGTCAGATCCAAAGAGAGTGCGGAGATAATTACAGGCCCCTCTGACGGTGTCGATACAATTCTGTTGGGACATTACCTTGCTGATGTAGACGTTGGCCTCATCATCACTCGATATACCTAGACCGTCGGAAATTCTGACGTAGGTGTCATTCTCCATAGGCCTGCCGATTATAGAGTCGCAAGGGGAATCTCCGAGAGCACAAAGTCGGATGTATTCAATGAAACCATGATAGCGGAACGTGGAAGCATCGCCGGCTAAGAGCACGGCATTGAGGTCCAGAGGCTCGCCAAACTTCACGACCGGAACGTAGCTGGCCATTACGTGTTTCGTCTCAACAGGGCAAAATGACATCTGTACCAGGGTTATGGCAACACGGTAGCCCTGTGCAACCAGAAGATCTGCCAATATCATCGTCGTGATCGTCGACCAGATAATGTTTTTCGTTGCGTGTGCCGTAGAAACATACGAGCTATTCCAGTACAGGTGGACCATCGGAGTGATGCGCTGTACATCTTGGCGGATGTCATAGACCTTGCGGGTCATTGATCGCATGATCGTGCGACCTTGCGCCGTTTCGCGCCTTTCTGGATGTGCCACGACTTCGGTGCCAGAGGACGTGTCACGGAGGACACCGTCGACACGGCTGATGAGTCCTCTGTCATAGCACTCGGCTTCCATATCGTTGACGGGAACATAGCATGGATAGGAGTGAAGCGTCGTCGCAGCCCTTGCGAAATTGAACGTACCGATAGGCCGGTCCGTCACCTTTGTGACCTTCTTTGGCAACAGGCTGGGAAGATCGAGTCGTAGGGCCTCGTCGGCGGCGGCTCGAGCTTTCTCATAGATGGCGAAGTGAGGCGAGGCACGCATCTCCAAAATGCTGGCAACACTCTCTGGACTATACTTACGGCCGTACCATGACGGCCACTGGCTAGGATCGTAAACTCTCACTGGATCTAGGCTGACATCGTAAAGGTTCGATTTTGCGACGTTATAGCAAGACGTACCCTGCTTCAAATAGTCATCGATCCGGATGTTCTCCTGGCATCGATCGGTAAGGCTACTCCATCGCTGCATGATAAACCTCGTCAACGATGGATAGCTGTCCCATTGCAACCGGTCAAGATCGTCCTCATCCAGCACCCACAGCTCGCACGTTGGCGTCCGTGTTTTTGGGTTGATGTCTGCAAATATGGTCGGCCGCGTCATCACTTAAACGGATCCTTGGAGGCGTCCATCGTCCGATAGCCATACGTATCGAATAGCTCGCGCCATTTCATCCACTCTTCGCAGTTAGATCGCTGCAAGTCGCTCATGGTGCTCATCACGCTTGCCACGCAGCCTCGCAGCGTCTTGCCGGAATCGAGGCGATCCTTGTCAGGACGTTTGCCGCTGAAGCGCTCCATCTCGAGCGTATAGGCAGCGGCCGCGGCTTCAATGAACCGTAGCGAGATCGTAGCCTCAATGCGCTGCTCCAGGATAAAACTCCGCAGTCGTCGCGCAACGTAATAGACCAGAGGCTTACCAGCGACGCGCTTGTCAAGGCGGTCATTGAAGCCGATCTCATAGACCGATCCCGAAAAGCGGTCAAGCAAGGAGGCGTCCTGGCGGTTGTTGCCGACATAGCGAATCGACTCCGACGTCGGCCACACGTTGCCGGTGGCGATCACGCCAAATCCATCAGATTTCTTGATCTCCTCATTACGGCCGTTACGAATGACGGCCCGCGGATTGTCCGCACGTACCTTGGTCTTTGCTAGGCATTCGTTCAGAACGCCCGCGCTGTTGGGGTCGAGCTTTGGCAGCTCGTCAAGGATCAGGATCTTACCCTCTTGCCAGGCCATGATCATCGCTCCCTCTTGGTATCCGTCGATCGTAGGTCCACCCTTGAGGTCGGTAGGTGAGGTAAACTGGTTGCAGTTGACGGTGACGTACTGGCGCCCTAAGAGTTCCGCACACTTTTCGGCCAAATAGGTCTTGCCGCTTCCGGCAGGGCCGGTCAGCCATACGTTATTGCCGAGCATGATGTCATCTAAAATCTCCCAGATGATAGGGATGTCTTTGGCGATGTCGGTAGCATCCTGGGGATCTCCCATCGGGCTCGGTGGAATAATCTCCACTCGCTGGGTATCGCCGATGGCCTTCCGAACATCGTCGGCGAGGCCGTCCATGCCGATTTTGGTGTCGGCCATATATCTGGCGATGACATTTTTGACGCCGTCGACGTCTAAGCCGGCGTCGACGGACTCTTGCCCCGAGCAAAGCTCAAGGGCAAAGACGTATCTCCTCAGCGAAAAGGGAGCGCGATACTCGTTGGGACGTCCCGTGGCGTCAAAGCCTTGCGAGCCGATTGCCGCAACCGTCTCCGGTGCAGCCCCTCTCGGGAAGGCGATGTAGATCATGCCTCCAACGCGGCTCACCAAACAAGATGCCGTCGAATGGATGATGCCATCAGGCGGCTGTGGATCTTGGCCCATCATGGCCTTCATGCGCACGTCTAACACGCGCTTTTGAGCCGCATAGACAGCCTGTGGGATCTCGCCGGCCGCATATGACGCATCAAGGTCGGCAAGCCGCTTGCGAAGGTCGTCGACGGACACTGGAGAAGTGTTGTTGCCTAAGCCTGCGAGGCCTGCGAGGCCTGCGAGGCCTGCGAGGTTTTTACGTGTGGATGTCTTACGTTTCATGGTTCACGGTTAGAAAGATCGTGGATGACATCGTTGTAGGCGCTCCGCGACTCACCCTCGTCCACTGTCATGTAAAACGGTGGCGTATCGCCGTCGTCGGAGCCTAAAGCAAACGTCATCAGGTAGTCTTTGGTGACATCTGTTTTGTCTCGGACATTCCGCGGCAGCGCTCTGACCGCCCACATGATTTGCGTAGGTGCATCAATCGACTTACGGGATAAACGACAGAGGGTCTCAGTGAAGCCGCTGACTGGAGCAGTAAAACGCTGAAAGAACAACCCCGGCAGTTCATGAATCCAATGGGAGAGAGCGGAGTCCCACGCCTCAGCGCCTGCATCGTCCGCTGGCAATGCCTGCCGATACAGCCATTGCATGCCACGTCCACCGATATGAAAACTCAGAGCCTTCGTCTGTGAGATCATGAAGCCCTGTGCGACCTTGCCGTCGGCGTCCATGGTGTCCCATTTGCTTTCGTCGGTTTGATCTTTGGCGCTCGGCACGATGCCCCAGAGGATCATCATAAGTGCCGCCGTTGCAGGGCCTATCACGAGGCATCCGGGAGTGCGATTCGAGGCATACAAACTACTCAACCGGTAGCTTATGTCCTCAAGGCCGTCGAGTGGCACTTGATCGTAGCCTTTGCCAAAGTGGTAGAGGCTGAAATCGATCACCTCTGCCAGGCGAGCGCGTGTCGTCTCCGATTGGATCTTGAGGATCGCCGCATTGATTGCTGGGTGAGAGTATAAGATGTTGCGCAGGGTCACATAGGTCCCATTCCGTTGCATCCTGGCGAGCGCGTTATACACGTTCGCACATCTCTTGATGTTCACAGACGTCTTGACATCCGGGAACGCGAACAGTATCATGTGGTGACCAGGACTTATCACGCCATGTTGCAGCATGATTTTTCCGCTCTTGAGATCTTTTCGGACTTCGCTACTAAACAGGGTAGGACTCGTTCGCATCACTGAGATAAGTTCGTCGATGAAGAGGCTGAGTATTGCATCAGACTGCTCATGCTCATCGATGGTGATGCCTCTAGCCGTGGAGACCATCATACCGATGCACGTGGCGTGGCCTTTTCCTTTCACGACTTGCGGCATCGAGTAGTGGATCGTTGGCCCCTTTTGTTTATTGATGTGACCAACACACCAGTAAAGCATAAATCGACCGAGGGCAAGGGTAATGTCACGACCGAGCCACGACTCAATGAGTGTGTCGGTGGTGTTGGCATATCCTGCCGGCGTCAACGACGGCAGGTCGTCCGGCCAACGAACAGGTACGTCCTTACCGCGGTGAGGGTTGCTTGTAGTTGGTTTAGGCCCTGGCTTTGGCTTTGGCTTGGGCTCTGGCTTAGGCTTGGGCTCTGGCTTAGGCTTGGGCTCTGGCTTGGGCTTGGGCTCTGGCTTTGGCTCTGGTTCCGGCTTAGGCTCTGGCTGCTTGCCGCCTAAGATGTTGTCGATCCATGCAACGACCTTGGCGTCGGCCTGATAGGCGGCGCTTATCAGCACGGCGAAATTGATCTCGGATCCATACATCTTTCGCCAGGCAGCAGCGGCGTCGTCATCGTCCACCCAGTCACCTTGCTCATCCTCGATCGACACAAAACGACCATCGGGCACGGCTTTGTAGGGAAATGGCGGCCGCATTCTGGCAAAGATGTCATCGAGCATCTTTGCGCGATCCTTGGGTGACGCAGGGCGACTCGACAGTGCCCCTAGTCCTGCGATCGGCGTGCCGTCTAAGATAGAGTTTCTGCACCGGCTGATCCAAGCCCGGACGTGCGGTTCCGTGATGTCGTCATCGGGGAATCGCTTGCGAGCGAGCCGCCGGCAGGCCGTCTCCAGAGGCTTGTCGATTGTTCTCGGCATATTCTTTCAGGATAGGGGTGAACTCGGCAGGGCTCTCCACGTAAGAGGGCCCTACCGCGGTCACTTGCATCCGCGTGTTTTCTTGCGGGCCAGCGTGCGTGCAGCCGACGAGCTGCCCGACTTGACCAGCCTGCGGCCGGCTTTCGAGCACTTTTCGGACACCTTCTTGCCAGTGCCGCGGCTGTAGGCGCCGAGCCCCTTGGACTTGCGTGTGCGAGCGGCCTTCTTCGCAGCACGGCTGCGAGCTGCCGCGTTGCGCTTGCGTGTGCGAGCGGCCTTCTTCGCGGCCGCCGAGCGAGAGCGTGATGTTGCCATGAGTGATACTCCTGGGGATGATGAGAATTGTGGGATTGTCTACGGCTTCCGAGGGGCGCGTGCAATCACTTCTTCGTCACGAGCTTGTATCCGCCGTAAATGGCGAGGCCTAGCACGGCTAGGTTGATGATCTGCCCCGTGGTGCCACTGGTTAAGTCGGCCAGTGGTGTCGGCTGGGGAGCCGCCGGCAGCGGGCGAGTTTTGTTGGTATTCATGGCAAGAGCTCCAGAATAGTGGTGGAAAGAGAGATGTTGAGGATGGGTATGGTCATAGCGCCGCTGAGGCTCATGCCCACGCCGACGCCGGCCGTGAGCTGGAGGCCACCGGCACGTCTCGAAGTAGGGGGCAACGGCAAGGTGACGGCATGCAGGTGCGTGATCTCGGCAGGAGTCACACGCAGAGACCACATCTGCGTCGACTCTTGGTAGCAAACGTTTACGCTTCCTTCTGCGACGACGGTATCTAAGCACGCCTCTATCGTCTTGCCGCTCGACGCCACCAGAGCATGCAACGAATCGATTTGACGCATGAGCGGCGTCACGTCCGTCGTATCATGAGAGGCAGTACGCCATGCAGTGATCGTGCGCGTCGTCGTCGGGCCCGCGACGACAATCGTGTCGGGCTTCAGACGGACTGTGTCAATGCGTGATGTCGTCGCAGTTGGCCGATCATGGCCACTACAGGCACGTGCTTCGAGCACGATGATGTAGATCATCGCCGCGGCTGTCACAATGAGCCAGTATCTAGGGATCATCGGCGACGGCCCCACATCGTGTACGCCAACCCAACACCAGCGCTCATAAGCAGCAGCGCCGGAAGTACGGATGTGCCGGCTAGCAAGGTAGATCCACTATAGGATCCACCACCACCACCGATCAGCTCGGTATGGATGAAGCTGAATCTCCACGCCGGATCTCGCACTTGACGCTCCGGATAGTAGTGCAGCGCAACACGGTCATCGAGATTGCCTTCGTTGGTGAAGATCTTGTCCGCGGTGACTGCCGTGACGATCCCTACGTGGCCCGACGATCCCGGCGACGACGATCGGCGGTAGAACACCGAACCTACGGCCGGTGTCGTGTCGACTCGGATGACACCTGAAGAGCGATCACGCATGCCGACGGCCGAGGCCGTCTTTGGCAACACGTTGTGAATGCCCAACCGTTGACAGGCTTCGTCGACGACGACCCAGGCATACTTTGCACACCAGGCTTCCGCGCGTTTCTGCGCTATCCACGAAGGTGAAAACCGCTCGTGGATCTCGTCGACGCACACGCCGCGATTCTCCGTCGACTCACGGCAGTCACGGCGGTACCACTGCGTAGCAATCAGAATGATTTCGTGGGCTAGGCGAGTCACGATTTTTTTTGTTGGATGAGCAGGCTGTACAGATCGTCGATGCGAGAGGAAATAGACGTCAATAGCGCCTTTTGTTCTATCGTCTGGCTTTCCATCGCGGTCATGCGCTTCTGCAAGTCGGCGATATGCTGACCTGCGTCGACAGCACGGACGATGATGTCGGCATGCGACGCAGCCATCGCCTTCAGGTAGCCCTTAGCAGCGGCCCATGCGGCTGCCGCCAAGGGGATGCCGATCGATAGCGACTTGAGCGCTTCGGTGACCAAGTGTAGCCAATCACTCACGGCCGTCCTCACCGTCGACAATGATAAACCCCATAAGCGGCACGAGGGCATTGCCCGGCAGGTCTAAGCCGTCGACCTTAGCCGCCGGAATGCGATGCCACGTGACGTCATGATCTTCGGCCTGCATCGACCGCCAGTAGGTGTCGAGTTCGGCTTTTTCATCGGTTGTCAGATTCCACATAAGCGCTTCGTCATCTCCGATGATGCTGACACCATCGTGCGGCCGCAGCGTCTTGCCGGTGGATTTGGCGATCACCACTTGTTGCGGCTCTCGATCTCCCAGGATAGACTTTACTCGCTCCTGGAAGATCTCTTGAGCATCATCGAGGATGCGTTTGGCAATGCGGAGATTCTTGGCCAGAGCATAGCCAATCGTTGTCGGACGTTCGCCAAGGATCGCTAGGGCTCGAGCTGCGGTATCGATGTCAGCTAAAATCATCGGCCACCGTCCTTGCTGCCGATGGCGGCTTCAGCGTCGGCGATGAGGGCGTTGAGCGAATCGAGGTCGCGCTGTGCTGCCTCGCGACGGGCATAGAGGTCGTCCAAGCTCACCGGATCTGATGGCACATCGACAGGTTCGCCTGTTTCTGGGTTATATCGTCGAGTCTTGACGATGACGCTGTCCGTGCCGGCTGTCTCGAGCGTTACTCGTGCCGAGGCTTTGCGATCGGCGTAGAGATGTGTATCCATGGTGATGATAGGTGATAATGGTGATTAGGTTCCGATAAGTCCGTGACCGAAGAGGTCATTAATCAGCGCATAGACGCGCTGTGCGAGCTGCTCAGTCGTGACGGCTGACGTATCGAACGTCGTCCGTGCCTGCGTGCCTGTCGGCATCTGCCAGCCTGTGATGCGGGCGCCGACGACCTTGGTGCCGTTGACTCTGAGCTCACCGGCAGCATTCGTAAGATCCATGATGCCGCCGGCCAACCAGCGTGCCGTCTCGGCCGTCGTCGCCGACGAGACAAGTTGGAGCGAGAGGTATGACGTCCGCGAGGCTGCCGTCGCCGTCGACCATACGGTCCTGAGCGAGCTGGCGAGATAGGGAGCTAGATCAGAGGCTAACAGGCTGACGTCGACGCCAGTGCCGAGTGATGCCGACGGTGTCGGCGTCGATCCGTTGCCTGTGCGTTGCACAAGAGCGAGCATAGCTGTATACTGTGCCTGGTTGCCGGTGGTGACACCCCGCTCAAGGCTTAGAATCGGCACCGAGAGCGCACCTAACGATCGGAATGTGCTAATGGCGTTTGTGGGTGTCCACGTGCCCGTATCGGTTGTATCGACGCGCAACGCCTGTCCCTGTGCGGCCTGCACCTGGAGAGTGACGGCATTGGCGCCGGTCTGCAACGACGAAACGCGCAAGGTCACGCCACTGTCGGCCGACGTCGAGGTATTCTCCATCACGATCACGGGAGATCCTGTCGTCGTGTTTACACCGCTCATCTGCACCATCGTTGCCGATGTCGACGACAGGACGTGGAACAATACCGACGGCGTCGTTGTGCCGAGTCCGAGGCGAGAATTGGTGGCGTCCCAGTGCATCTGCGACGTCTGTCCGAGCGTGTTACTACCGGTCTGGTAGAACATCCTCCCGCCGGTACCACTGATAATGTTCGTAGTACCTACCGTCAGCTCTACAGCTTGCCACGTCGGCGTGCCCGAAACGGCAGTCAGGACGTGGCCACTGGTGCCGATCGGTAGTCGAGTGGTCGTCGAACCTGATCGGTAGATCATATCGCCGGACGTCGTCATCGGCCATCCCGGCGTCACCCACGTAGGGAGCCCGCCGGAGACCGTGAGCACCTGGTCAGATGTACCAATTGGTAGGCGTGTTGCAACGCCTCCGGATCGGATGATAATGTCGCCGTTGGTCGTCATGGGGTCCGAGAACGGTGTTGCCCATGCTGGGACGCCACCAGCGACGGTGAGTACCTGGCCGCTCGTACCGATTCCGAGACGAGCGGTGACGTTGGATCCATTACGGATGACGATGTCGCCGGCTGTCGTCATCGGGTCTGTCATAACCGACACCGTTTCCCAAGCAGGCAATCCGCTCGAGACTCGCAGGAACTGGCCGGCTGTGCCAATTGGTAGACGTGTGGCCACACCACCCGATCGGATGATGATGTCGCCATTGGTCGTCATGGGATCCGTGAACGGTGTTGCCCAAGCAGGCAGACCACCAGAAACTGTGAGCACCTGACCTGATGAGCCGACGCCGAGACGTGATGCAAAGCCACCCGCTCTGATGATGATGTCGCCATTGGTCGTCATGGGATCCGTGAATGTATCTTGCCAAGCAGGTACGCCAGTGGTGACCGTCAGTACCTGGCCGTTAGTGCCGACACCAAGACGAGCGGTGACGTTCGATCCGTTGCGGATAATGATGTCACCGGCTGTCGTCATCGGGTCGGCGAAGCCGCTTGAGGCGTTCTGCCACGCTGGTAGGCCAGAGACGACGGTGAGCACTTGCCCAGCGGTGCCGATACCGAGGCGAGTGGCCACACCACCGGATCGGATGATGATGTCGCCATTGGTGGTCATGGGATCCGTGAACGGCGTCGCCCATGCAGGAACGCCACCAGCGACGGTGAGTACCTGACCGCTCGTACCGATTCCGAGACGAGCGGTGACGTTGGAACCATTGCGGATGATGATGTCACCGGCTGTCGTCATCGGGTCGGCGAAGCCGCTTGAGGCGTTCTGCCAAGAGGGGAGCCCAGAGACGACGGTGAGTACCTGGCCGGCCGTGCCAATACCGAGGCGAGTGGCTACACCACCAGATCGGATGATGATGTCGCCATTGGTCGTCATGGGATCCGTAAAGCCTCCTGCGGTGATCCAAGAAAGGACACCGGCACCGTCAGTACTGAGGACTTGGCCCGATGTGCCGTCAGCAACAGGCATCGTCCATACGGGCGTGCCCGATCCGCCGGGGCGCAAGCCAAAGTAGATGGTCGATGACCCAACGCGCAGGACGCCGTCGGAGGTCAAGCGCATGCGTTCGGTAAGTACACTACCGAGGTGGGTCGTAGACCAAGCGTGGTAGGCGCTACGTGTAGCCACAGTCGCGTCGGACCAGACGACTGCATGCCGACCAGCGTCGTAGTAGGTGCCTGAAGACCCTGCAACCAGCCGAGTCATCACAGCAGCACCAAAACCCGCAGACGGCGAGAACCCCGACGTCCCGGACTGTATGACGATGGGATCTTCCACTGAGCTGACGACCCCTGTACTGAGCATCGCACGAATCGCAGCCATCGAGGACGATGTCGCAATGGCCAATACACTGCTATTGCCTTGGCTACCCGCATAACCAAGCCATGCCTGACCTTGCGCAGCGCCAGACGTGACGTTGAACAGACCGAGTGCGGTCAACGAGCGTGTTGCGCCGCTGACGGTCAGGCCCGTAAACGATGTGTTCGACGCTGAAATGGATAGGGTCTTATTGGCCGTCGACCAGGTAAACGAGGACTCCGCTGAAGGGAGTCCGCCGTTGTTATAAAAGATCTGTGTCGTGGCACCGACGGTCGTCCATGCCGGCAGACCGCCGACAACCTGCAACAGTTGTCCTGTGGTACCGATTCCGAGGCGCGTGGCCACACCACCGGAACGGATAATGATGTCGCCGTTAGTCGTCATCGGCCATCCCGGCGTCACCCACGTAGGGAGCCCACCAGAAACCGTGAGAACCTGATTTGATGATCCGATACCCAAACGTGAGGCAAAGCCACCTGAACGGATGATAATGTCGCCATCCGTGGTCATAGGGTCGCTAAACCCCGTCGCCCACGCAGGTACGCCACCGACAACCGTTAGCACTTGGCCGCTCGTACCGATTCCGAGGCGTGTTGTGACGTTGGATCCATTACGGATGATCATATCGCCGATACTGGTCATCGGATCAGCGAATCCACTTGGTGGTGTCTGCCAGGTACCATCGCCACGTAGAAACGTCGAGCTGTTAGCGGTGCCGGTGCCAAGGTCGGCAGGCACCAAAGCACGAAACGTCGGTGCCGCCGAGGGACCTGTGGTCGGTCCTGCCAAGACAGTATTGGGGCTTCGCACAGCCCAAGCGAGCGTCAGCGTCCCCGACGTTGTGACCGGCGATCCAGCGACAGTAAACTCCGCAGGAGCTGCCAGGGCGACGTCGGTGACGGTTCCACCACCGCCGGGCGTCGAGGGAAAATCGAAGGAGGGCCAGTTTATGCCGAGTGAATTTTCCATTAGGGTTGCGGAGCTATCAGGGCGCGGACGAACATGCGCCCCAAGGGATGGTTGATGTTGCGGCGCATGCGTGAGCAGCCACCGCCATCGCGGATGGCCGCCGTCGTGCGGGCACCCGAGGTGACGTTGCCTGCGATGGTCGTCCACCATCCATGGCCGAGGAATCGCTCGAGGGTCTCGGCATGGCCCTGCCACTGGCCAGGCACGCGCCAGACGATCACATCGCCAGGCTGTGGCGGTGCCGTCGCAAGGCGTCCGAGGCGCTCGGCCCATGCGGCAAAGGTCTGCGTCGACGCTGTTGTCGGCCAGACGCTCTTGAGGCCTATGCTGTCAGCAACGCGCCGGTGAGCCCACACGGGCAGGGCCATACACCATGGATCGCCGCGGCGAGCGCCGGCAGCCCGGAGGTAGGCCTCGACAAGAGGGCCGTCGTTACGGCCCGTACGCTCACGGACGCCGACCTGAGAGGCAGAAAGCCGTAAGCGTTCCATAGCATGCAGACGACTCTCCGGCGTATGCCAGCGAGGCGTGATGGCCGTCACTATAGCAGCACATGCACAAAGGAGCCAGATAATCATAACAGCACGCATCAGGGAGCAAAATCGGCCTGCGCAGGAATGAGCTGTGTGAAGTAGACGCCCCAGAACACCATGCCGACGATGATAGCCGTACCAAGGTAGATCAATCCCAGCGCTCGTATGCGAGCCTGGTCGGTAGAGCTGTCATGCGTCATCTGGTCAAAACGGATCTGGCTATACGCCCACGAGGAAAACGACGCCAAGACAACGGTGGCAAGCGTGGCGGCCACACAGCGTGTCAGCGTCGCGACAGTAGCGGCGTCGACGAAAAACGTCGCCACCAGAATCATAAGGGCGATCGTGGCCACATGGCGGCCGAGCGTGGTTAGCGTCTGGAGTGTCATCACGAAGCCTTACGCATTGGGAGCATGGTGGGGAGGTTCTTGTTGAGCCACGTCAATATCTCCGTCAGACGGCGAGGCTCAAGTCGCGTGAAATCGACGCCGTTGATCGTGTATACCACATCTTGTGGTATGATCGACGTCGACGTGTTTGTATAGTAATCACTCGTCTTAGTCGGCAATGTCGCACAAAAGGCCTTGAGCTGGAGCATAAGAGCCTGCTCGGAAATGTACGTCACGGAGGGCCAGTCGACGCGCTCGAACAGCGTGATGATGTCCCGAGGGACGTCTTGGGCGATAGGGGTCGTGCTCATAGTCGTTGGTTGATGGGAATCTGGTGGATGCCTTGTGGTGGCTGCTGCATAGGCTGCGGGCCGTGCGACGGCTGCGGGCCCGGCATAGGCTGCGGGCCGTGCGACGGCTGCGGGCCCGGCATAGGCTGCGGGCCGTGCGACGGCTGCGGGCC
>ERZ761601.64-NODE-64-length-36031-cov-20.609962_pt1 | contig 36031 bp, 58 predicted proteins | sample MGYA00433092_ERZ761601 | MGnify/ENA primary metagenome ERZ761601 (study PRJEB28899, sample SAMN03785571) | bioreactor sludge metagenome | biome: EBPR Sludge; feature: EBPR Bioreactor; material: 0.22µm filtered reactor supernatant | place: Saint Lucia: Queensland...
GGCGTGTTTGTGATGTGTGACGAGCAAGGGAAAGGGGTGAAGGCGTGAAGTACATCTCGATTGTCACATGCGCGTTACTGTTCGCAGGGTGTGCATTGGGGACCGCCATCGATACCAGCCGTGTACGAGACGAATGCGTTCAACACTCATACAGCCGGAACATTTGGTGGCCCAACTGGGATCGCGTCAAGGTGTTCTCAGTAGATGCGAGTGGAGTGTGCCAGTTGCCTCAAGAGACGCATATGGTCACAGCGCGGGAGAGTGTGGGGCAAGGAGCGGCAAAGGCATTCGCAGGGGGTGCACCTATCGGCATGGGGTTGGGGCTCATGCGCTTCCAGCAATCCACACATACGAACCTGAACATTAACGAGCATTTCTCCACCAAATACATCGGGAAGTAAATATGGCACGCGAAGTCCGCATCCCGCACGAATTGATCCAAACACCCGAATCCATCACCCGTCACATGGAGGAGCGGTTTAAGGACGAAGGATTGGATTTACATGTTCATGAGGTAGAGCGTTTTGACGACGACGAGAAGCGCAAAGAACGCATTCTACATATTAAAAATACGCGATACGTCTTTTTAGGATAAACGCCATCCCTCAATTAACGAGGAGGCAAACCGCCATCCCCTGCACCGCAGGAAGGCAAAGGAGAGTGTGTGCATGTCAACTGAACCGAAACCGAAAGCTGCCTCAGAAGACCCGAAATCGCTCCAGAATGGCTTAGGGCTGGACACGTTGCTGTCCCCCGAGAAACCCATCACCAAACCTGCAAAGCCGTCCCCTGCGCCCGTTAAAGCCGTAGAGAAGGCATCCACAGACGGGAAAGTGGAGTCGAAAGCAGACGTGAAGGGTGCCGCAAAGGACGCGAAACAGGAGCCAAAGGAGGACGGCGAAGGTGATGCAGACGTGGGCACCCTCAATAAACGGTTAAAGGATACCCGCGACTACGCCACGAAACTTGGACAGGAGAACAAGGAACTCAAAAAGTCCCACTCTGCACTGGTGAAGGAATTGGAGGTGGTCAAGGCAAAACTTGACGGAACTTACGTGGAACCCCAACCCGTCCCACCGGAGCAGTTGACCGCGATGGAGAAGTTTAAAGCGCGTGTGGAGATCGACAATCAATTGATGGTCGATCAATACGGTGCTGAACAGATCCAAAAGCTCATCTGGGACACCGACAGTCCGTACCAACAACTCGAAATCATGGACCCTGCGATGAAGATGCGCGTGTCCAATGCCACCCGTCCGGTGCTGGAGGCAATGAAGGTTGTCGAGGAGCACAAGTTCTTCGAGAAGTACGGGCGTGATCCTGTGAAGATTCGTGAAGCCATCATTGCAGAGGAGCGGGAGAATTTAACAGCCGAAATCAAAGCGGAACTGAAGGGTAAACCGATCTCAACCGTGAACAGCCTTTCGGGGGCAACGGGTGCGCCACGCGAATCCAACCGCGTCCAACCGTCCCAAGGTTCTGTGCCGGATTTGAACAAGGTCTTTCCAACGTTCCATGCTCCAAACACTGCATAAAAGGAATACCGTTCCATGGCGTATACCGAGATTTTGACAGCGAACGGCCTCACGGAAGAACAGTGGGACCGACAATTAAACAGCGAATACCTGAGTTCGTTGTGGTTTAAGAACTTCATGGGGGCAACCCAAATGGCCCCGATTCAGGTGAAGATGGACCTTGCCAAAGAAGCAGGCGATGCCGTCACGATTGGCATCCGGTCACAACTGATCGGTGGGCGGGTCGATGGGCGCAACAAGGCCAAAGGAAACGAAGGCCGCGTTGAGTTCTACGATCAGCGGATCACCATCGACAATGTGCGGCATGTGGTGAAGTTTGAAGACGTACCCATGTCGCAGAAGCGTGTGGGGTGGGATTTGCTGAACCAGGGGCGTGAAGCACTGGTGGAAAAGAGCCAGATCGCCCTCGAAGAGGACCTTATCAACACCCTCTGTGACGCTACCACGCGGCGGGTACGGGGGCGGTACCTGTACGGTGCGGCGGATTCCAACTGGAATGCCACGCACGCGACCGCGCTCCAGAGCGTGGATAACACGAATGACAAGTTGACCACGAACATCCTGCGTATTGCCAAACGGAAGGCGCAGATTCCCGTCAATGCGTACGCGAAAATCCGCCCCATGCGTATCGTCACGGGGCAGAACATGGAAGAGTATTTTGTGTCGGTCCACCACCCCTTCGCCATCCGCGATTTGATTGATGGTGATGCGGCGTACCGGAACGCCATGTTGCTCATTCCACCGACTGCGAACGCTTCGTCCCCTTTGTTCACCGGCTCGTCCTTTAAGGGCCAGTACGAGGGCGTGTTGATTTACGAGTATGACCGTATGCCGCTCGTTGCCAGCACCATCCAGGTCACGCACTCCATCCTCATGGGGGCGCAGGCTGCGGCGGTGTGCTGGGGCCAAATGGCGAAGTTCGAGGACGAGGAAGAGGACCTGGGACATGACGTGATTTACGGCACCCATGAGATTCGCGGTATGGCGAAGATTGGGTACAGCCGGAACGCGGTGGATTCCAGCATCTCTGACGAAGACAATGGCCTCGTGAACATTTTCGTCGCAGCGGTGGCTGACTAATAGGAGGTGCATGAACAATGGCTTTCTATTTTGCGGCTGACGCACAGACGATTGTTGAACCGATTGGGAAGTATTTACCCATCGCCACCGGCTCCACGGTGTTGTCTGGTGGATCAGCAACCGTCACAGTTCCCTCTGCATTCGTGGTGAAAAGCGCGTTCTGTTCGTCCCAGACGAGCAACGCGGCCCGATGCAGCGCGACATCCGGCAATACCTTCACGATTACCGGCACAGGCACGGATCGTGTGGACTGGATCGCGTATATTCAACCGAAAGCATAACGTACGATCGCTCGAACGGCACGGCATGGCCCTGTTAAGTGCGACACCCAGTAATGGGCAGGGAAGTGATAAACGAGCCCGCTAAACCAGTGCCATTAACGCAACTGTCACGTACGTGTGACGCGCATTAAACTCGCCCCCTCTGGGTACTATTTACTGTGCAGGAGGGGGCTCACAAAGGACATAAACGATGAGTGTTTCGTACCGAGAATGGTATTTTCAACTCTGGGACACGCAGCGGAAGATCAGCATTGACGACGACAGCGCGAAGTTGATTGTGCTCACTGCTGACGCCCCCACTGCTCCCACGATTTACAGTGACGCAAACGGCACCTCTGTGTCGAATGCGGTTCGCACCCCACGCTCCTTCGTCAACGGCACGGTGCGTTTCTGGACCGATCAGAGCGTCACGAGTGTCGATTTATCGCTAATGACGGCGAAGGGGGAAGCGTATTTCTTCGAGGATGTGTCGTACTCCTGCCACCGCCTCGATATTAACCCGTTCCAGCGGGATCATTTGTTGGTGCTTCCGTTTGGTGCCAGCGACAACACCGAAACTGATACCGGTATCGACCTCCCTGCCAACCTGTTGGTGAAGGATGCGTTCATTCGTGTGACGACTGAAGACGCCACCGAAACCCTCGATTTCGGCATCCTTGCCAGTGAAAGCGGCGGTGATGCGGATGGGTTCGGGATGGTGTTGAGTGTCGCCACTGCCGGATACGTGAACATGTGGCCTGTGGTCACGAACGGCTCAAACATCGACTACCACGTTCACACGAGTGGGTATGGGGCGTTGTTGAAGAACGGCATTGCTGGTGCGGATGCCGTTGCGACCGTGGGCGGTGTGCAGCGCCGGTACCACCGCACGGATGGTACTGCGAAGTCCATCTCGTACACCGGCTCAGCAGGCAGTGATACCGCTGCGGGGTACTTGTTCCTCCAGTACACCCGCCTCGCGTAAACGTCCAGGCCGCCGTCTCGCTACCGATGGACTGGAACAGCTTTGCCGGTGTGCTGAGAAACACCGGCCCAATTACTGACCCTCACCCTTGAACCGCTGGAGTCTTTGTATGCTTGGAATTGCGCTTGTGCTGTTGTGGGTACTGACATGGACTCCTCCGGTCCATGCGGAGTGTGTGGTGGATACCGACTCCCCCACGTTTGTGGACGGGAAACGAATCGACTTGCGGTGTAACGCATCTGGGGAATTGATTACCTCTGGTGGCGGTGGTGGTGGCTCCGGCTCCGCTGTCCAAACCCTCACCATCGCCTCTGGGGTGACGACCAACACCACGACGGCAGCCGTTGCGGGGGTGAGTGGCTATAAAACATTTTGGATGGAGGTACGAGGAACTGGGGCAGTCACGGCGACCGTGACGATTTATGGGGCGCGGGTGGCGAACGCGACAGACGATGAGATGGTCGCGCTGACGACCCCAACCGCCCTCTCCGGCACAACTGTAGCCGTGAACGCAGCGGCTACGAGTACGGCACCCTATCCGTATTATTATGTCACCACTGAAAACGTGACCGGCACCGGGGCGACCGTGGCTGCGTATGCGTTTTACTAAGGGAGGCTCTGCATGGCTGGGATTTTGACATTTGCAGCGGGGCCGGTTCCCGACACGGAATGTCGGGATAAGACCTGGGTCTGTCTGCGCGAGGAGTTTCTTGGCGGCTCCCTCTCCTCGACCACGATGGGCGAGTTGGGCTGGACCTATGCGAATGGGTCTGCGACGGCGGTAACGAGTGAAGCCAATCATATTGGGATTATCAATCGTTCAACCGGGGCGTCGAGCGGGACCACGGCGTACACGAGTCTCGGCGGGGTGACGCAAGGGCTCCTACCGATGGGCACGTCCAAGCTCTGGTGGATCTTCAGGCTCAATAGCAATGACGCGAACACGTCAGTTCGCTGTGGGATGTTGGACAGTTTGTCAATCTCCCCTGCGGCTGGACAGTACCTCGAAAAGCAGGATGCGGATACAAACTGGTTTGCGGTGGTGGAGCACGGGAACGTGCAGACCCGCATCGACATGGGAGTCGCCATTGATACCAGTTGGCACACGCTCTTGATTGACCGCATCGGCAATACCGCCGTCAATTTCTATCTGGATGGGATTCTGCGGGCGACCCATACCACCGGCATCACGACGACGGCGTGTTACATCAACTGCCAGATCATCAACAGCGCGGCTGCCGCGAAGACTATTGATCTCGATTACGCCGAATTTCGGATGCCAGTCACACGCTAACCAACGAAGGAGGAGACGAGAAAGAATGCCCATTGCATGCCATCCGTTTGTGACGAACTGCGACTTTGACATTCACCCAAGCGACCCAACTGACCAGACGGCCAAGATTCAGGCGGCCTTTGATACGGCGATCTCGGAGTGCGTGCCGCTCTGGTTTCAGGCCGGAGTGTATCTCGCCACACAACTGACGGTGCCTCGTGGCCTGCGGTTGATCGGGGCGGGCATGGGCGGGGCGGTGAACACCAAGGGCACGGTGTTCATGCAGCCCAAGGACTTTGATGGCTCGCTGTTCGTGAATGCCGCCTTACCAGCGTCCGAATGGCAACACTGGACGCAATTTGAGCACATCCACCTGGCGAAGGAAGCGGGCGGCATTGCCACGCAAGGACACGGCATTGATATCAGCAATCCGATTGGCGAGGGCTTTCGCTTTTACGACGTGATGGTCGAGGGATTTCCGCAGAGCGGTGTGCGGCTGCGACGGGGAGGTACCCCGATGTGGATCAGCGATCTCCATCTCTTCCGCAATGGCGAGTACGGCCTTGACCTAGCGAAGGGCGGCGGGGATCGGGCGCATTGCCTCTCGATTGAGCGGATTAGCGGCGACGACAACGCCAAGGCGCTCATCCGGCTCAAGACGTTTGGTGACCTCAGTGAGCATGTGTCCATCAAGCACATTAAGTCAGAAGCGCATTCGGCCGGGAGACAGCCCTATGTGATCGAGCTAGAGAATATCTATCAGATCAATGTGGATATTGAGCATATCGGCGGTATGCTGAGCTCAGCGGCCACCCCGACAGCAGATGCGCTGGTGCGGATCGTGGGGGATTTTACGGGCAGCGTGAATATGCGCTCGACCTATATCCCTGGCTATAAGGCGGCGTTGCGTGACCATCGCACGAACGCGGATGCGGTTGAACAGGGGCGTATCCACCCCATGTTGATTGCTGCGGAAAGCTGGTCCTTCCCTAACTTGTACGGGTCTCGCCAGCGCGGTGGAGGGCTCTGAGATGCCAGCAGGCCAAACCGCTGCCGTTTATGACTACCGAGGCGGCATCGACGGCACTGACAGAGAGCCAATGGGCATGAGCACGATGGTGAGCAACATGACCGCAGCGGCCCACACCATTGATCTGGTCGGGAGATGCGGATAATGTGATTACGCATAACCGCGCATGGAACTGTGCGGCCATCTCGAACAGCGGCACCAATACCACACTTTCCAATAACACCACCGGCACACCGAGCTTCACGAACGCGGTAGGCGATGACTTTACGCTGCAGAGCGGGAGTGACGCACGAGATGCAGGAACCGATGTCAGCGCAGCAGGCGTGACGACCGATTACATCGGTACCGCCCGCCCTCAGAACAGCGTGTTCGACATCGGCGCATACGAATACATTGTGAGTCAAGGTGGCGCGAGTGGTGGGATGAGTGAAACCCCCTCGTGGAGTTCCCCTCGACGTTCACCGCTGTGGAGACGATAAATGGCAACCGGCACCACCAACGACTTTAATTACTCCCGCGATCAAATCATTAATGAAGCACTCCGTAAACTGGGGGTGCTCGCACTCGAAGACAACGCGGACGCTGCCACCCTTCAGCAAGGGATACGTGCCCTTAACGGCATCATTCGCGCCCTCGACCTGCGGAACAACAACATCTGGAAGCTCTCAGTGAACCCGTACGTGGTGGCACTGGAAGCGAATGTGTGGCAGTACACCATCAGCAGTAATCTGATTGAGATTGTGTCCGCCATGTACCGGGATGCGTCTGGGGTGGATTATCCGCTCGATGTGGTGGATGCGAAGGGGTACGCCGCCATTCAGGATAAGTACGAAACCGGTGACCCAGAGGTGGTGTTTTTGCCGGTACGCCAAGACATCACCACCTCAAACCAATTACTCATCTGGCCCGCACCTGCGTCCATCACCACCGCATCTACTGTCACCGGTACCGACTCCACCGTATACACCTGCATTAAATCGCATACCACCTCCTCCCTTACCCGTCCTGTGACAGGGGCGAGTTACAAACAATACTGGACCGCCATTGGAGGCAGTGGGAGTGCGTGGGCGGATGCCACCGATGTGGTTGGGGGTGAGCAAATCCACATCATCGCCAAAACCCCCCTCACTGACTTCGACCTTGCGGACGACAATGCCGATTTACCGGCGGGGTTTGGGTTGTATCTCATTTACCGACTGGCAAATGATTGGGCGGACAATTACGGCCTCCCGTTGGAGGAGCGGTTGCGGCTGAGACAACAAATGAAGGATGCCTACGACGAGGTGTTCCCATACCACGTAGGAAGCGCCACCAATTACCACAACCTCGCACGGTATATGTAATGCCCGAAGTACCCCTTCCCATCACAGGTCCCGCATACCGCAATGCGGATGAAAGCGAACTCGACACCCGCAATGCGTATTTGATGGACGTGTTTGTGAACGAGTTGGGTGATACCGTGAAGCGTCCCTGCTTGCAACCATGGGTGGATTTAGGCACCACCACCGGTACCGATGGGTTGTTCTGGTGGGATGAGCAACAAATGCTCATGGCGGTCAATAACGGGGTGTTATTCAAAATCCTCAACGCAACGGGCGAATATCAACCCATGGTGGGGGCTACTGTGCCTGTCGGGAATCGCGTGTCGTTCGCGTCCAATGGGGATGTGTTGCTGTACACGAATGGGGGGCAAATTATCTCGGCGGAGAGCACCGGAACCCCCGCCGCACTGACAGACCCCGATGCCCCTCAACACGTCCCGTATGTGATGATCCACGACCAATACGCCATCGGTATTAATGCGAATACCGGCGCATTCCAAATCAGTGAAGTGGGGGATGTGTTCACGTGGCGAGCGCAGGATACGTTTACCGCAGAGAGCAAACCTGATGATTTGCTCGCGGGGTTGGTGACAAAAGATGGGCTGATGTTATTCGGGAAGGAGAGCGCCGAGTTTTGGGTGAATGACGGGATATCGCCGTTTTCTCGTGTGCGGGGGTTGAGTCTTGATCGTGGATTGGGGAGTGCGTATTCCCTCGCACGGTGGGGGGATGAGTGGTTCTGGATCGATCAACGCCGCACCCCCGTCCGTGCCACCATCCAGGGTGTGAAGGAAATCAGTAACCCGTACCTTCCAGATTTTCAACGCCTCATCTCAGTGGAGGACGCGGTTAGTGATGTGATGGTGGCGGACGGCAAACCACTGTGGGTGATCTCGTTCCCCCTCGCCAACCGCACCTTTGTGTACAACATCGCGCAGGATGATTGGAGTGAGTGGGGGTCGTGGGATTCTGAGAACGCGATATACAAACGCTTCATTGGGCACTCATACGCATACGCCAAAACGTGGGGCTTCCACGTGGTGGGGGACTTCAGGAACGGCATGTTGTACAAGCTCACTCGCGACGTGCATACCGACAATGGTGATCCGGTGCGTTCCATCCGCCGCACGGGGTACATCACCCACGGAACCTCCAATTACAAACGTGCCAATTATGTCCGTTTACGGTTGAAACGCTCGCAGGCCACGTCCTCCACCCCCAACCCTGTGATGATGGTGCGGTGGCGGGAACGAAACGGCAAATGGAGCAATACCCGTAAAGTGTCGCTGGGGGCGGTGGGGAAGCACGATGCGTGGGTAGAGTTACGGGGGTTGGGGATGTACCGCTCCCGGCAGTACGAATTCATCCACTCAGACGACACCGATTGGATACTCGCAGACGGTAAAGAACACATTGATGTGATGACGAGGTGATTGTGGCGCGAAGCGAACGTGTGTTGCTTGAGGCAGAACAACCCGAGATATTTAAACAAGAACTCCAACAGGCATTTGGGGTGGTGAAAACCGCCCGCCTTGTGGTGAAAGACGAACGTGTTGGTAGTCCCACCATCACCACCCTCCCGGTGGAGGATGGGAAGACGGTACGAGTGCGCACCATCGCCATTGCACGGCAGGTGGGGGGTGATGCAGGGATCGTGGGGAACAGTGCCTCCTGGGAGCTTGTGGGCACGTTTAAGCGTATCGGTTCCACGCTTTCACAGGTGGGCACGACAACCTTCCTCGTGACGCATGAGGACGATGCGGATTGGGGCATTCGGTACGAGGTCACTGAGAATCTGTTGTACCTCCAGGGTGAATTTAATGGCCCAACCGACAGCTTGGGGTTGCATGTGGTGTTCAACACGTACAGCTTCATCCACACACTCGTGGGGAGTGTTTAAATGTTTGATCCAGTCTCGATGGGGATGTTTGGAGTTGGTGCAGGGCTGAATGTGTTGGGCGGGTTCATGGCGAAGGATGCCGCGAATTCCGCGCAAGGTGCCATGATGAGCCAAATCGAGATGGCGCAGGCGGCGTCACGGGCAGCGGCACAGCAGGCAGCGGGGTTGTTCAGCCCGTATCAGTTATATGGGTCGGGCGCGTTGTCGTTTTTGCAATCGCGGTTACTCAGCAACAACGAACGTCAAATGGCTGCAACCAGTCAACGCGCCTCCCTGCAAGCCGACATCGACCGTCTCTCACAAGCCACGGATTGGAACTCCATGCCCATCCTGACGGGTGCGAAGGCGAGTGAGCGACGGGCGAGCATGTGGCAGCAAATGGAGTTTGACCGCAAGCAGCAACTCGCGGTGGCACAGGGGAAATTGACCGCGTTCGACAAGGAACAATCCGCCCTTGCGCCATTCCAAGCCGCGCAGGATGCGCAAATGGATGAAACGAGGGGGCGCATCAACAGTGCGCTCGATTTGGTGGCGCAATCCTCGAACTTCAATTTACCGCAGTCATTGTCACAGCTGCGGAACGATATGACGAATGACCCCGTGTTTAAGTTCCGGCAGGAGACGGGTGAACGCGCCATAAACCGTGCGGCAGCGAGTCGCGGCAATTACTTGAGCGGTGCCGCCATTGCTTCCATCGGGGACTTCAACAACCAACTCACGGCGGACGAAACCGACCGGTATTTTAACCGACTGCTGACAGGGAAGACGACGCAAATGCAAGCGGCAATGGGTGGATTGAATGCTCTCGTGGGCGCGAACCAAACCGACGTGAACAACCTCATAGGCCTTTCGCAGTTGGGGTTAAATGCCGCGCAGGGGGCCGCGAACGTCACGATGCAAGGGAACGCTGCGAATGCGACTTTAAGTGGACAAGCCGCGCAAGGCATGATGCAGACCGAACTTGCAAAAGGTCAAGCGATGCAGTCCATGATGGGTGGATTGGGGCAGATGGCAGGGCAACTCGCGGGGTTCAGTCTCATGTCTGGGATGATGAATAAACCCACCACCACGGGACCAAAGGACGGGGTGCAGAACGGTACACTCACACCGTTTGTGCGGGGCGGCAACCAATACCTCGTTAATACACCACGATAAAGGGGCGCAATGGCGGCACAAGACGGTTTTACGAATGGTGTGCAAATGGGCTTGGGCATGTTCAATGCCATGCAGACTGCCACATATCACCAGCAGATGTTACAAAATGCGGAAGAGAATCAACAAATCCGCCGCGATCAGTTGACGCTTAGTAAGCAACAGGCTGCGTCACAACAGTTCCAACAACGGTTTGCACGTAACGAGTTTATTATCCAAAACTCAGCAAAGATGGGCACCGACATGGTACTCGACGCGTACAATGACATGAACAGCATGATGGGGGGTACGAAGCGCATTAATCCCATCGACATTGAGACGTTCAAAACCGACTCCACCTCGTATTTGAATGCAGTGAAGAGCGCCCCCGATGATGAGAGCGCGAATAAGTTAATTAACGAATTCCGCGCCAAAGCGGCCACCCACCCCATCTTGAACGAGATCGGGAACTTCCAAGTCAAGCTCATGGAGGATGCGAAGAGCCGCCGTCAACTCGTGAAGGATCTTGAAGTACTCGGTATTGGTAATTCGCAGTGGCGGGAGAAGTACGTGGGCGATGGCGACCCCAACGTGATCCGCGACATGGTTAAAAATAACGACACGCGCGGCATGATGCAGTACCAGTTCGCACAGGACGTGATGTTACGGCATGAGAGCGGGGGGAATGTGTCACCCTCAGAATTGAGTACTGCCATCGCGTTCCTGCACACAAAAGGTGGGGGTGAACTGAAGAAGGACGGGAAAAGCATATTCGAGCCTGCGAATCGCGCTCAGTTCCACCAGGAAACCATCAACACCCTCAAGGAAGCACAGAACACCTTTGATCCTTTGTTGGGTGCCACACGCCTTATCAAAGCAGAAGACGCGAAGGCGTTGAATGAAGCGGCAAATGTTACGCGCACCATCGCTGGCTCGTATGATCCCGAAAGGGGGGTGTTCGGTGCGTTGGGGCTTGGTGCCGTGAAACACGAGAACGACGCAGTAACACAGACCTCACAAATCCTCCAAAAGTACCCCCAGATTCAACAAACGCTCCAGCAGGTGGGTCCGCAGGCGGTACAGATGGCGGGGTCACTGCGCAGGCAACTTGAGCAACTTGAACGCGATAAAAAAGCCGCGACCGCCGCTGTCACCATGCCAAACCGCACCGAACATTTGGAACGGTTGGACCAGCAAATCCAAGTGAAGCGCGAGCAGTTGATGCCGTGGGAGACGGTGGAGGCGGCATTCAACACCCCCGAATCACCCAATGCATTAAAGGCGCTTCTGACGCTCGACAAACGCATGAACAAATCGTTGGCGTTCAACGAAACCCGCCGTGTCGAGAACTTGACCGAGAGTGAAAAGAACGCAAAACGTCAAACGGACCTCCAGTACAAGGAATACCACGTGGAGAAGGTGGGACCGGCGCAAGTGGAGAGTGCGTTAAACCAATGGGTGTCGCAAAACCCTGGTGCCACCGAAGATCAAATTCGCGGAAAAGCTGCTGAGTTCGGGCAGGCGTACAAGAAGCAATTCGGCGTGATGCCCGACATGAACAAGGTGGTGGATTCGTTCATCACGAAGAAAACGCAACAAACGATTCTGACTGGTGAGGAGCGGAAGGTGGTATCGGAAGCCGAAGCAAACGTGGCAGCGGCGGATACCCTCATTCGTGATTTCAAACCGGAGTACTTTGGATCGCTGGACAACGCCCTCAACGCACTAAAAGCGAAGATGCCTGAGGGTTCCCCGCAGTTCATGCAGTTGTCGGCAGATGTGCAGGAGTACCGGCAGCGGGTGGAACTGTTCCGCACGCAGTACCGGAAGCGCATCTTTGGCTCATCCCTCACAGAGGGTGAAAAAGAAAGCGCCATGAACTCCATGATTAACCTCGACATGGGCGATAAACAAGCCCGCGCCACCTTGCAGGAGATGCGCAAGTGGGAGTTAAAGGCGATTGAGTCCACGAAGCGCAACGCCCAAAAGAGCGAGCAAGTGAAACAGGGTACTGATCCGTACACACAAACCCAAGGTGAAAAGAGCATCGAGGACTTCAAAGCCTTTTACCAAAAGAACAAAGGGCGATTTGCGAATCCTGATGATGCCGCTGCGGTGTATTTCGGTGGGGCGCAATAATGCTGACTGAAGACGAACAACTTGCACAAGCGTTTAATCGTGGAAAAGAGGCGTTTGCACAGAAGCAATCTGACGACGCTGCAATCCAAGCCGCCTTCGAGAAATACCACCCTGCAGCGGGTAAAGGGGCCGCAATCAACAAAGGGAGCGCAACCCGTGATGTCTCCCCTGGTGCTGCTCTAGGCTCAATGGTGGGTGGTGTTGCAGGTGGTGCGTTGACGGCGCAAACCGGTGGATGGGGTGCGATTCCTGGTGCCGTGATGGGTGCGGCTGTGGGTGAGTTCGGGCAGCAAGTGTACGACAAAGCCACGAACAGTGCGTTCGCCCCCGTGGATGCGGCAGAGGGTGTCACACGGATTGCAAAGGAAGCGGCATTCAGTGCCATTGGTGAGGGTGCAGGGCGGGCGATTACATTTATGCGTCCGGTGGCATACGCCCAACCGCGTCAATTAACGATGGAACAGATGCGCACGAAAGCATTTCTCGACCAACATCAAATTCCATACACCTCTGACCAAATCACCGGGAGTGCCTTCCACAGTTTCGCCCGCTCTATCGCAGATAACGGCATCTTTAGTGAGAAGACAATGGCGGATTTCACTCGTGGGCAACACGAGGCTGTGCGGGCAAGTGCAGTAGCGATTGCTGACACAATGGGGCGAAAAGTACCTCCTGATGTTTTAGGGCAGCAGATTATTCGTACTATCCGTAATGAAGACGACACGTTGACTCAGACAGTGATTGAACCGTTGTACAACCGTATTTCAAATGACCTGAAATATACTACACAGACAATCCAAGTACCGACCGGACGAATGGTGCCTTCTCCTGGGGGTATTCTGGGGTCAAACGGGCAACCTATCATGATACCTGAGATGGTGGACCAGATGACCACGCAAGGTGGGTTGCTCGTAGACCAACGCCCACTCAAACAATTATTTCAACAAGAAGTCGCAAGCTTAAACCGTACCGCTGCGCTCGAAAAGCGCCCTGATTTACTTCAAAGTGCCCATTACCAATCAATGCAACGGTTTGCGGGGATGCCGGACGAGGGGCAGTGGTCCGATGCACACTTAGTATTAAAAGAAACACGAAAAGCATTGCGAGAGTTGAATAATCCCACGAATGTGGCGACGGAAGTGTTACAAGACCGTGCTGTACTCACTCGTGCAGAAAAAGCACTAGAGACACAACTGGAGACAGCACTGAAGAACAGTGCCAATCCGGCGCACCAACAAGACCTCTCTCTTTGGCAACAGGCACAGAAAGCAGTGAAAGAGAAAAATGAACGACTACGGAATGATGTAATTTTAAACATGGTAAAGGCGATTGATGAGCACGGGGGCGAGAAAGGGCTAACACCTTTTGTGAATAACATGACTCCTGATGATGCGAAAAAGGTCATGGAAGCAACCCGCTCTAACCCCGCCATTCAAGGCTCCCTGCGGCGTCAATACCTCCAAGATAAGATCGAAAAGGCGGGGGGTATGGCGGATGCAGAAGCCCCCTTCGCCGCCGAACGATTTAGGAAGGTATTGTTTGGGAAAGATGACCTTAGCGCACGCAAAAGCGAAGTACTTCTCGACCCTACCCAACGACAAAAACTTAATGAGTTCACAAATGCTGTGAGCGATGCGCAAAAGGAAAGTACCGACGGGAAGTTTGGGTCGGTTTTTATTCGCATGAAATCAAGTGGAGCCGTGTTTAACCTCCCTAATGCTCTGGTTACTGGATTAGGGGGGTTTGGGTTAGTGGAGGCAGGGCGCGGAGATTCAACTGGCGCTACAGTAGGGATTGGTGGAGCGATTGGTATTTTAGTGGGACCAAAAGTGCTCGCTTCCCTTCTCACCAACCAAAAAGCCACCGAGTTTATGATCCAAGGACTCCGGTACAGTGCTACAGATAAGATCGGCCCCCTTCGCATCACCCGCGAACTCATGCGTCTGGACCAGGGGTTCGCACAGGCTGTGCGTACTGGGTTAAGCATGAACGAGGCGGTTCCCGGTGGAGGCCCCATCACCCGCACCGCTGAGACGGTGAAGAAAGGTGTGATGGACACGATTCCGTCCATCTTCGGGAACCAGCAGTAACCCTTGTATTCTCACGGTGGGAATGGGGTGAGAATGGGAAGTTGTTGATTTTAAAAGCGTTCCCACCATTCTCACTGTTCTCACACCATAGGGTGTACGTGGGAATGGGAATGAGAATGGGGCGGTGCAGAGTGGGGCAAAATGCCACACATGCTGTTAAACGCACGCATTTGACCCAGGTTCAATTATCTTTTTCCGCGTACCAAACATCGAAGTGACGTAATTAACGCATTCTGAGCCAATTCTGGCGCTAGGAATGTCACATCTGAGAGACAATCATGAGTACCTGTGCGGCGTATGTCGGTCTTTACGGGAACATCAGCATCATGAAGGGGTGGTGTGAGAGATGTCAAAGTTATGCGTTTGTGAAAAAAGGGTTACTACAGTGTTGCGATACCCCATGTAACGAGTACCCCGAAAAATTTAAACGGGAATGCGTACCGGAGGATATACGGCGGTCTATCAGCCCTGCGGAAAAACGTGCACAACTCGATAAGCAAAACAACCGTTGTTTGTACTGTGAACGCGAGTTTAACACCCACGTTTTTAGGGACGGCAAAGCTGTTCGTTTAAATCTTGTCTGGGACCATTTTGTCCCTTTTGCATATTCCCAAAATAACCATTCTCAGAATTATGTTGCCGCTTGCCATGTTTGCAACGGCATTAAGTCAGATCACATGTTTCAGACTGTTGAGGAGGCGGCGGCTTACATCCTCACTCAACGAGAGGCGAAAGGATACACCCTGTAAATGGCAACATACGGTCAATTCGACACACTCGGCCCTTTCACCGCTGCCATTGGGGGTGGGTGGAAGCTCTACCATTACGTGCCAGGAACCACCACCACCAAGAACTTGTGGAGTGATCGTGAGAAGCAATCCACCGTGGCGCAACCCCTCGTGGCGGACTCCAATGGAGTAGCAAGTTTTTACGCAGACGGGTTGTATGATTTCGTGGTGTACGACTCGAACGACGTACTCAAGTACACGTGGGATGGGGTGTTTTACGGGAGCCTCGAAAGTACGAACCACAGCGAGGGGGAAGCACTCGCTTCTGCGTCCACGCTCGTTCTGGGGAGTGACGGCGATTACTTCCACGTGACCGGCACGACCGCCATTACCGCCATTCAAGGCACGCAACCCTTCGTGTGGTTGACGTTCGACTCCACACTCACCCTCTCACACAGTTCGTCTTTGGTGTTAAAAGGCGGCATCAACCACCCCACCATCGCGGGGGAAACGTTGTTGTTCGTGAACGATGGGGCGAATGTGTTTCGTGAAGCGGACAATGGCGTGCCTATGAAATACGCCTCGAACACGTGGACGGGTGCCAATGTGTTCAGTGGAACAGTGGAGTTGTCGAGTGCGGTCACATTTGGCAGTACCGCCACCATTCAAGAACCCACAGGCACCACCCAGATTGCCACCAAAAACTACACCGATAAACGTACGGCGGACTCTACCGCTATGACGAATGGCTCTATCACAGCCACCGTGAGTGCAAACGCGCTCACCATCGCGCTCCAAACAATGGCGGGGTCAGATCCTTCCGCAACCGATGTGATATCGGTGCCCTTCCGTGCTGGAACCGCCACAAATTCCACCATCAACGTGCGTTCGGTGACGACCGCACTGAGTGTGGTGGTGAGTGCTGGATCGACACTCGGGTTCAGTGCCTCACAGATCAGCCGCATTTATGTGGTGGCACTCGATAATGCGGGAACAGTGGAATTGGGGGTGTATCACCCCTTGTCGGGTACGAACCTCCTTCCCTTCGACGAGACGACCTTTTACACGAGTACCGCAGAAGGCGGTGCGGGCGGTGCAGACAGCGCACAAGTGCTGTACTCCACGACCGCACGCTCAAGTGTCCCGTGTACGGTATTGGGGTTCGTGGATATTCAAACCGGCGGGACGGCGGGTAATTGGTCAAACAATCCTATCCGCGTACAGGTCTTGACGGATTCCACCCCGCGCAGTGGGCAGGTGCTTCAACGGTTACTGAGTTCGTCCACTGCCCTTGTGACTGGTGCCACCACCATGCCCTTCGACGACACCATCCCTCAGAACACCGAGGGCATACAGATGTTGACGCAAGCCATCACCCCAAAGCACGCCGCCAATTTGTTGTTCATTTCGCATGTGGGTATGTACAGCCCCTCCGCGTCCGGCAACATGGGGGTGGCACTCTTCCAAGATTCCACCGCCAACGCCCTCGCGGCAGTGTGCGCCACTGTGAATGGCGGAAACGAGTGCTCCACCATCCCGCTCATTTATCAAATGCAAGCGGGCACAACCAGTTCCACAACCTTCAAAATCCGCGCAGGACACGCGAGCGGGTCGATTGCGATGAATGGGCAGGGTGGAGCGGGAACACGTTTGTACGGGGGCGTGGCGTATTCAGGATTAGCCATCACGGAGATCTTTATATGATTGCGCGGATTGAGCTGAAGGATGGGGTTGTACTGAAGGGCAATAAATACATTAACGAGATGTTGCAGCGGGTGCAGTTTGTGTTTGGGGATTTTGGGGTGGAGGTGGCTGTTATTACGTCCGGTGTAGACGGCACACACGGCCCCAATTCGTACCACGCGAAGGGGCGTGCTCTTGATGTGCGCTCGTGGAATGTGCCGGAAGATAAACGCCTCGACATCGCCATTTCGTTACGAAAGTGGTTACCTCCATTTTATGACGTGGTGTACGAACCCACGGTGATGAAGGACGGCAAAATTATACGTGGCGAGCACTACCATCTCGAAGCTGACATGAAAAAAGAGGCTGCATACCACGAATATCTTGCTGCGAAAGGCCCCAACAAATGAGCACATGGCCGAATACCCCCGCAGGGGCCACTGTATTATTCGACAGTACGTTATCGTCGAAAAGTGGGTTGTTAGATGTGTACGGCTCGTGGATTGCGGCCACCGATGCGTCTGAGCCGGTTTCTCCGTCGTCGTGTTACAAATCGGTGATGTACGCCGGGGCTAACTTTGGGGGGTCCCAAGTCCATTACGTCGCCCCACAAACATACACTGATTTGTTCATCGGATTGAGTTGGCGGACGAATGCGGGGTTCCAAGGGCGGCAAGTCGTCAATAAGATGTTTTTTGTGCGCGGCCCGCAGCAGAACGGGTATTTTGGTATCACCGGACCCGCGTATGCTGGGGGTCCGTTTACGTTTGGATTTGGGCATAACAGCGGGAACATCGATAATTCACACGTGTGGCCTGCCGATTTGGGGTTGGGGCAGACCCCCAATAACGTGTCCAACCCATCGCTTGTTGTCAACACGTGGTACCGCATTGAGGTGTACATCAAAAAAAGTACCACTGCCACATCTCGGGATGGGATTTTACGGTACTGGATCAACGGTGCATTGTGTGCGAACTATACCAATGTCAATTACGGGTTCGCGGGATTAAACGAATGGGTCTGGTCTGAAACCTGGGACGGTACTGTTAACCCTGCACCGTCTGTGGATTGGGAGCATTACATCGGGCATTTGTACGTGGCAACCGGTGGAACCCCGTCGAGTGGCGGTGGAGGCGGAACACCCCCCACCCCAACGCTTTCCACACTCACCCCCGCGAGTGCTACCATTGCCCCAGGAAATACGCAATCCCTTACCGTGGGGATGAGTGCTGCCGTGTCCACCGCCACCACTGTTGCGTTGTCTTCTTCTCAACCAGGGGTGGTGACGGTACCGGCGAGCGTGTCCGTTGCTTCGGGTGCCTCCAGCGCATCCTTCACCGCTACTGGTGTCAGCGCAGGTAGCTCCACCATCACGGCCACGTTGGGTAGTACCGCACGAACGAGTACCATCACGGTTTCTGCCGCATCCTCTGGAACAGGCACCCCCACCACGTACTCATACGCCTCACAATTCAGCGGGGTACAGGGTCAGAACCAATGGTCGTATCGTGACTCTGGTGGGAGTTTGCTGGTGTACAACGCTGGGGCGTCCAAATGGGAGGGTGATGAACTGTACCTCGCCATTTGGGGCAATGGGTTTGTGCACGGGTACAACGGGTCGCGTAAGAGCGCCGTGTTACGGTGGACAGCTCCCGCAGCAGGGAGTGCGGAAGTATCAGGGACCGCGCTTTTGTATGATTCTACTGGATTGGGGTCGTTCACCGTCAATTACAACTCTAGCACCGCGAAGTTTGGCCCTCAGACCATGACGTACGGGGTGTCGTACCCGTATTCGTTCACGCAGGCCGTGGCAGCGGGGGACACGATTGATTTTGTGATGAGTGGGACCAGTGCGGCTACGAACGACAACACGCAATTGAATCCTGTGATCGTGTTCACCCCCACCACAAGTGGAGGCAGCACCGTTACCATCTCCAGCATGACCCCCACCAGCGGGAACATCGGGTCGAGCGTTACGATTGTGGGGACGGGGTTCAGCGCCACCGCTGTCAACAACGCCATTGCCGTCAATGGCGTCCCGGCCACAATCACCAGCGCAAGTACGACACAGTTGGTGTTCACCATACCCCCTACCGCAACCACCGGTACCGTGCTCGTCGCTACCAGCAGCGGAAGCGCCAGTGCGGGAACCTTTACCGTGAACGACCCTGTAACGCCCGATGTGCCCCCTGCGTCGAATTTTGGAGGCAGTGCGATGTTGTTGTTGGTGCTGCCGTGAATGAGGAGAAGGTGGGGATGTGGGAGCGGGTGTTTGAAAAGTACGGGTTCCCGACAGCTTTGGTGGTGGTGGGTCTTCTGTTCGTATCGGGGTCCATCGCGTCACCTATCACTGAGAACCGCGATGTACTCAAAGAACACGTCCAAGCTACCAATGAGTTGAGTAATGAGATCCGCAAACTGGTGCGGTTGCAAAGTGTGATGTGTGTGAAACAGGCGAGTCCAGCGGAGTGTATCGTGGCTTTGACACCAGCGCCAAACACAGGGGTGAAGTGATGTGGGAGAAGATTGTTAGTATTCTCGGTGGGAATGTGTTTGAGGGGGTGAAGGACATTGTACGGACCTTCAAACTCCCCCCGGAACAGCAACTCCAGTTCGACTCGAAAATGGCAGAACTCCAAACGAACGCGGAGTTAAAGCTCGCTGAATTGGAGGTGAACGACCGGAACAGTGCGCGAAACCGTGAGATGGGTGTGAAAGACCGCACCCCTGCCATCCTCGCGTACAGTATTACAGGGGGGTTTTTTGGGGTGCTGTGTGGGATGATGTTTGTGGAGATCCCCATCAGTGCGAAAGATGTGTTGTATGTGATGGTGGGATCACTGGGGACGGCATGGACGGGTGTGATTGCGTATTACTTCGGGAGCAGTGCGGGGAGTGCTGCGAAACACAGTTTGATTGAGAAATTGACGAAGTAAGAGTACAAACAAAAACCCCCTCTCAGCTTTCAACGGCTGGAGGGGGTTTCGTGCGCCTGAGACGTACTCATTTTTTTACACGTTTGGGACATGTGTAGGTCGCATGATTGCACGCTTTATCGTGGGTGTACGTTGCGCCACATTTGGGGCATTTGTAGAGTTTCATATTTTACACTCGGTCAGGGGGCCTCTGGCCGTGCGGTGGTCCAGGTCATGGGGCCTCCTGCTGAATGGCCCTAACAGACGTTAACTTAATAGAAAAGTTATGCGACCCCGCACTCCACTGCTCCATATGCAGATCATCACGAACCGCTTTAATTGCAGCCCGTAAACTCTTCTCATCGTCATACTCAATGCTGATGCCAACTTTAAAATGTACTGTTCGCTTCATCCTCACCCCTCCTGCGCGAGCTTGTGCCTCAATAGATCGCTAAATGTCCCGCTGTGTTTGCCATTTCGCCATTCTTGGTGCAGTTCGGCCGCCTCCAGCAGCGCCGCTCGGCGGATTTCCTGGAGGGCTTTCATAATCACACCTACAGCGAACCTTTTCTGTGTTTGGTGACTCGCTAGCGCCTCTCTCAGCTTGAATAGCCCATTGTCAATATCGTTGTATAGTCGCTGTGCCAATTCCGCCCTCCGCTGCGCCGTGTCTAGTTGGGGGTCCATGCTTCACACCTCTTTCCATCTGTTTCGAGAACACCACGAGGGCCAGCCTTAACCCATACTGGCAGGCCATCAGGGACAGGCCATGTGCAACGGCCAGCCCCAGACAGCCCACTCCCGCCAGCCCTATTCACCATGTAGTGGTCACAATTCCCACACCGCTGTTCGTTATCCATGCTGTTCACCCATCATGCCAGTTCGCTTAATGCGTCTATAGCTCTCTGAATGTTGTCGTAAGCTTCCTCACAACACTCTTCAAGCGCTTCCATCTCATCAATATCTGAGCGCAAGGCATCACGCTCTTTACCTACCGCCTCAAGATGCTGTTGTAATTGCACCTTCCATTTCGCCGCGTTCTCAATCTTACCCATGCTGCCCCTCCTGGCTAACGGCTTTCAGTGCAGCGAGGCAAATGGCGAGAGGGGCGGTCTCGGCAATAGCCGACACTTGCCAGTCCTCATTCTCATCAATGACAACAACGGCGTCACCGCTGTAATCCACTTGCACAGAATGGTGGTCGCCGTTAGGTCCAGGCGTGTTGACTAACTTCTCCACCACTGCCCACGCATCGGCAATGTTGGTGCTGTAGTGCGGGAGAAACATATCCCCAGAGTAAACACAAGTCCCACACCCATCTCTCCATACAAACCGAAGGACTTTGCCGACACCCTCAGCTACATACGATTCGTCGTGGCGCGTGAGCCCCATCACCTTCTCCGCAATAAGTGCATCCAACTCTCTACCGGCTTCCATGCTGCCCCTCCTGGCTCGTGGCGCTCATCGCCTTCTCGAAATCCCATACGGCAGCTTCAGGGGTGTCACCAAATCCACAGACGCCTTCCTGAATGTTTCTCCCCCACAGCAATGACCACTGATTACCGTCCTTCTCAGGCACAAGCCCTAGCACTACAGCCCATGCTCTACGCCGTTCAATGCCATCCTTCTCTATCATAATGTTTTCTTGCACATGGGCATGCAAGTATCCTGGAACTTCCATTACAGTACCTCCTGGCTCGTGGCGGTGAGGGCGGCTTCCATCGCCACACTTGCTTCATACCCCTGTTGATAATGTCGAAAGTTTTTCACAGCCATCTTCCAAGCAAGCTCTTGTTCACGTGAGCACCCAATAGGGATGATCTTCAGGTCTTGTAATAAAGTTGCGATAGGTTTAGCAAGGTTGAACAGTCGTGTGTATTCCCTCGCCAACACCCGGTTCTGCTCGCAGAGTGCGTCATAATCTGCTCGCGGCAAATGCACATAAGGATCAGGCTCCTTGTCGGCACACTGCAAACAATTTTCATCTCCACACCATTTACTCATGATTACCCCTCCATCCCCTGGCGGTGCTGTAGCAACTTGATCAAATCAGGGCCTATATTTGCCCATAACTTGTCTGTCACAGGCACCCCGCAGCTAATAAAATCATCATTAAGGTAGGCACTAGGCACCTTCGGCAAGGCCAACACCAATTTGTTGATCCGCTCTAGCTCATTTGTCAGTCTTACACACTCGCTCACGTCCTTGCACCGCTCCCCCCTCACGCGCTCCAACTCGGCTTGCGCCTTGAACATCTCGTTACTAGCGTCCTGATAACTCTCCCAGACTTGCTTGAAGGAGTGGTGCAGATCACGCACCTTTTCCACCGTCGTCTTGCCGCTGTCTATATCGAGGATCTTCTCAATCGCCTCCAACTCCGCCGTGCGTTGCTCTAAATCCTCACGTAACGTGACGACATCGACCTCACGCGCCTCTAGCTCATCCACTCGTCGCCGTGCCGTATCGCGCTCCGCCGTGCATTGGGTGAGTTGGGACTGTAACGTTATTGCGTCATTCTTGACTGATTCATACTTTACCCTGAAATCATCACGCGACTGCCGCAGCAATTCGCTGTCCTTCTCAAGTCCATTCACCCGCGCCTGCAACGCCTCCCGCTCCTCCGTGCGATGGGTGAGGCAAGACTCTAGCTCTCTAATGCGTGTGGCCAATATCGAGTCAGTTGAATCTCGGGTCGCTATTTCCTTTTGCAACGCCGCAATGGTCGCCTGGGCGTCGGCAGCTAACACAACTTCAACGTCGCGGCCATCTTCAGCGCTATATTCTTTTAGATTGCTGTGCCACTCGCAATGCGTTACCCAATATCGCTCCACTTCACGCCCTCCCCTTCATTAGTGCGGCTAACCATTCACGAAAAACATCACGCATTTTCGCTCTCTGTCCTTCGTCGTAGAGAGGTAGGCCATACACGTAAATATCAGCCTCTCTCGCATAGGCATCGAGTCGCCACAGCAAGTCGTCAATGTCACTGTCCGCCCACCCCCGCCGCGCCATCACCGGGCCTCACTGTCGTCATCGTCCATTTCTTTCAAACCTTGGACAATATGCAGCGCAAGCGTCATGTAATCCTTAACCTGCTGTTCCGAGGGGGGCTCATCGCTGTACCCGTGTATTGCTTCGAGCGTGTCGCATCCAGAACAAGAACCGTAGGATATTTTGACATACCAATACCGGCTTGGCTGATACCCTTTTGCCGCAATGACAAAGAGTAGTGTGCCCTGGTAATCGCCGTCATCAATCTTGTGAATGCGAGAGGGGTCTATGCTGTCGTACTCGTCACCACTGATAGCCTCCGCTACCGCACTTACAATCGACTCATAATCTCCAGGCGGTTCGGCCTTAAATTTATCCGCAATGGCCCCCTGCTTCGCCATAAACCTATCAACGAATAGCTTAATCATTCCCCTCCCCCCTTTTCGTCCTGCGCCTGCTGTGCGAGACTATGCAGCCTGATAATTTCTATCGCCTTCTTTACGTCAGTGTTCGCCTTGATTATTTCCACAGCCTTAACTAACCCCGCCGCCCGCCCATGCTGGTAGCTGTCGGGCGTGATGGGGCCGAGAAATTCGCCCTCTTGTTCTTCGTAGTACGTTCCACACGACAACACTTGCAACTTACCTTCGTACCAAACAATAGGAATAATAGCGGGATCTTTCCCATTCATTCTCCACCAATACCATCCAGGTAATTTCGGTGGTTCCCGCGTCCACCCCGCCTCAGTCATGTGGCACCGGCTTTGGCTTAAAGAAGCGGCCACGCTTGCCGCACGAATGCAGCAACAAACTCTTCCAGAATCCATCTTCGCGTTGCAGGTAGCACGACCCACGCCAACCACTATTCTCCACATGCTTCCCTGTAACTAATGCCCCTACACCATTAGATCCACACCGCAAATACCCTTCGCCACCTATCGCAAATAGGCAGTCCTTACAACGAACCTCACTCATCCCGCGCTCCTTTCGTTTCCAACGCCTCCAACATCATCACCGCTAACGGCACGGCACCTTTATCGTAATGGTGCTCGATCAACGCCCCATCCGGCAATCTGTACGTACACAGTTCGTGTGGTTGCCCCTTCACCCGTACCGCGTGCGTTTCAACAAGCTGCCTTTCATTCACGAAGATCTTTACGATTAACGCCATCACCACCCCCTTATGCGCGTACTGTCGCACATGCGTGACACTCTGTCAAACAGTAAACAACTTCCCTTCCACGCAGCATGATCCTTCCACAATCGGTACTGGTTGAAGGTACACAAACCCATTCTCTCGCACGTACACCACTCCGAACCCCAATGCCCAATCTCGGTTCGCCTTCACCCGGTGCATATAATCCACCTGCCGCACATCCCCCAACCACCCGAAACACGCCCCCACGTGTGGCACCCCCTTTGCGTTCCCCTCAACAAGGTAACTCACACGGTGGAGGTGGTTGATTACGATATTGTCTTGGTATGAGTTGAGGGCGTCCCGTACCGCTGTGGGACCGGCTTTCCCTACATCATGCGTGATGTACAACCTCCCGATCATGGTGTGATCTTTGTACGGGGTAATGAGCCATTTGCGCTTTGTTAATTGCAACAACCCATCACAACTGACAATCCCGTTCATCTCAGGCGCACGATCCTGAATGTACCGGTCAAGGCGGTCTTCGTGGTTGCCCATCACGTAATGCTTTTTGGCAAACCCCCAGGACTCCACTCTCCGCAGCAGTGTATTTGTAACCACCACCTCCTCCTCGAACTTTCCTGCGCGGGAGGGGTTTTTGCTGTGGGAACTGATACTGTAGAAGTCTGGAAAATCCCCACCCACCACCACCTCATCGAACAACACCTCCCGTACAACCTTTTCGATGAGGTTGTACGCTTCTTTGGAGTGGTACGGGGAATGCGTATCTGTGAGGAACAGTACTTTGCGCAATCGTTTCAAATCCACCTCACTTCATCATGATAACGCCCACCGTCAACACTGCCGCCCCCGCGAAATACACAGCCTTCCCCCAGTGTGCACCCAATGCAAACATCACACTCAAGAGGAGGTACCACGCGAGATTCACGTATACGAACTCTTCGGCATGAGCCGCAAACCATGCGATCATTGCTTCAATTCCTGCAACAACAACTCCACCTTCTCCAACAAGTTATCGAGCGTCCCGTTGTTATGCACCACCACATCCGCGTTCACGTACATTTGTTCCTTCTCACTCGCGTGCCCGATACCCACCGGCGACAACCCCCGTACCAACCGCCACACCTGTCCTTGCAAATCCCGTTGAACCGCCACCGCCTCATTCGGGAACCGACAATCGTCAATCACGATGTGTGTGCCGAAATCCAACCGTTGCGCCTTCTGCACGAGCAGGTTCACCCAAAAGTCCTGCCCCATGTGCGTGCGGCCCCATTCGGTACCCAACGTTTGCATCGCGTATCGTGAGGTGCGCCCATTTAACTTATCGCACGGGAGTTCCTTGCGTACCCCTTCGATCTCCTCATCACTTAATCCCAACGCACGCATCATCTCCTTCAATCCCTGTGCGAACTTCAACCGCACAAAATCCCTGTGCGCCACGAGGTAATCCGCCACAGTGCTTTTCCCGCTGTTCATCAAACCCGTTAAAGCGATAACCATGCCCCCTCCTCCCCCACATCCATTAATCCGCACGCGGTGGCTTCTACGTTTATGGGCACCGTGTACTCCCGGTGGAACCAACACTCCTCGAAGCTCTCGAATGGGCCAAAGGACCACACGGTTTGAAAGTCCACCGTCGTGAAGTAAAACCACCCCACCAGCTCACCACGCGCCGCAGACAGTACTGTGAGTGTGACAATCAGGGCACACGACAACACAACGAGTACAAACGCCACTCGCACCCACACATCGTTCAACAGCACACCCCTGTCACGCACGTCTAATACGCACCGCAATCTCCCGTCGTGCGGCCTCAATCTCGTGCAGGGTGTCGTGTGCGGCGTTCTCCCCGTCCCGCATATCACACTCCAACTCCACCAACTGTTCCACAATCCCGGTAATGCGGTCAAAGTACGAGGGTGCAGGACGTAACCAGTTTGCCCAGATGTTCATGCTCCACCTTCCTTTTTTACCTTTGTTTTCTTTACCTTCAATTTTACTGGTTTCGCCTGCACGACGTATGTTTGTCGCGCACTCTTGATCGCCACCTCCGCGTACTTCTCCATACCTGGCAGGAGTCTGTGACAACCAGGCCCCATCAATAATGTGTTGGGGCGTAATGTCATACACTTCACGAGGTTCCCTTTCTGTGCCAATTCCTTGAAGTACTCCCACTCCAGCATCCCCCTTTCCGTGACGTATACCCTCATGGGTTTTGGTGTTTGTCCCATTCGCGCTCCATTTTCAAATCCCGCTCGCGGTCCCACAATATGTCCATCGTGTTCGAGTAACACACATCACACGGACACCGCATATCCACCTCGTGGTCCGGTGAATCGTGGCACTCACATTGGTGGTATAAGGCATACAACCCCTCCACGTATGCGTCGTATGTGTTTTGGTTACGTAGTGACATGTGCCACCTTTTCCACCTTCCCATCCGCGAGATATCGTTTGAATTCCGCTGGAAACTTCATGCGCACCCCCTCGATCACTCGTTCGCGTTGCACCACTTCCTGGTAAATGGGCCACGTCTCTTGTTCACGCTCCACGGGGCACTCCAACCAGAACGCATCGTGTTGTTCCTTCGCCAGCGTCAGCCAGTCACACCTGTGTAACAATTCGAGCATGGTGATGTTTTTGAGGTCCGCCACAGCGCCCTGGATGGGGTGGTTTGCGCCTTCCCTGAACACCCCCGTTGGAATCACCTTATCAGGTCCGATGGACATGTACCGGCGTTTGCGGCCTGTCCACGTTTGTGTGAAACCCTTTGTGCGTATCTGCTCATCAATACGCGCCCAGTACGGACGTATTGCGGCATGTGCTAACAACCACCTATCCGCTGCCTGTACCAACTTCTTCCCGTCCAACCCCAGTTGCCGTGCTCCTGGGATGTCGCCCGCGAACCGTGGATCGCCTCTGTAAATCAACCGAAACACAAACGTCTTCGCAAACCTTCGCCGCAAGTCATCCTTCCCTCTCCAGTCCAGCGTCGCCCGCCACTCCTCGTCCTCTGGTGCGTTGTGCGGATCACGTTTGTTTACTGGGTACGGATACCCGAGGAAATCACACATATTTAACGTGTGCGGGTCCCACCGGTTTGCAAACACATCCAACATGGGCTTATCGTTCGCAATGGATGCTTGAATGCGGAGTTCCACTGCGTCCCAGTCGTGTTTGGGCCACATATACCCGTGGTCCGGCACGTAAATGTCACTCAAATCCCCCGGTAACTGTTGGAGTGCCGGTTTCACGATGCTCCATCTCCCATTCGCCTGGGTGTGGGTCATGAACTCGGGGTAGACGCGATTACGCAGAATCATGGGTTAACTATGAGTCCATAGTCATGTAGTTCAAACCCTGTTTCCTTCAAATTCGCTGCATCATCCTCCTCAATAAACCGTGTAAACAAACGCCCTTTCCCTTTCTCAATAAACAACACCTTCACACCATTAACCGCCACATTAAAGTCGCCATTATCATCAATGAAGGTAGTGAACTCCACTGTGTTATTTGAGTTACCTGCAACCTGAAACTTCATACATCCTCCTTCATAATTAGTGGGTTTAAGTAATGACTCAGCGTTTGCTCTGCTTCACCGAAAAGAACCTTCGCCTCCAACAACGGGTGCGCCCCCTCCTTCAACCGCTGCTCCACGTACTCCTGTGTAATGGAATTGTTTGCTTCGTAATCCCCGTCAAACGCACACACACTCGCCCTCAACGCTGCAATCGCATCCTTATCGGTTGAACGTGCTGCCTTCGCTTTCTTATTGCGTTGTACCTTCAACCCTTCCACGTCGTACAACCAATACCCCATCTGCGTGGAACTGTTCAGGTTCACTTCAAACCCGCAATACGCCTCTGCCAACCGTTGCGCCTCATCTACCTTCCCTTGGTACATGCGAATCGCGGGTTCCACGCGCTCTGTATTCACCCGCAGTCCCATGCTCTCACGTTTGTAAATGTGCGATGTGAGTGCAAGGGATTGTTCCCGGTACACCTTCATGCTCTCGGGGTCGCGCTCCAATTCCCGCTTCAACATATTCCACACGTGCCCCGTCACCACCGTGTCACCCCAGTTACGGTCGGGGTCGGTGGTCGGGAGGTGTTTCATCTTCGGGTGCGGCGAACACACACTTTCAAGGAACTCCAGCGTATGCGGCAATTCACTCCACAACACCGCGTGTGCCAGCATCGAGTCATCAAACCGTCCCCAAAATATGCGCGGGTCCCACCCACACGTCTTCTCCATGGTGCGTATTTCCGCAGGGAAGTTATGCCCCACGTGCCGTTTGGTGCGACACAACACCTCAAACTCACTCAGAAAGTGATGCTTCTGCCACCCCTCCGCGTTCCCACCCACGTACAACATTTGGATACCTTTTGCTGCACCAGGATACGTCACACTCAGCATCGTCAAATCGTGGTTGGTGGGGTTGTACGAATCGTCCACGTCGTAGAAGTACTCCGTGTCCCACTGCAAATACTCCGCGTCTTTGTGTGCGTCTGCGAACCATTTACACACCTCGTTGTGGTCATCCACACCCACCATCAATCGTGGGGGGAAGGGTGTCGGTAACTCACCTTTCAGGATGCGCGGGATGCGTGTCCAGTCGAGTTTACTGGGTAATGTAAGTTCAGGTTGCTTATGTAGTTTTAAGTCTGCAAAGGAGAGCACACCGTATACCTGTGGGCCTCCTTCGTGATCGCGGGGTGCAAGAAACCCTCGCCAATCTCCAAGCGGTACACCAGTGTAGTAACCCCACGCTCCGTCTCCTTGTGCAACGACCAGTTCAGTGCTTGGGGGCATACGGGCATGTGCGTGGGTGCAATGTACAACGGCCTCACGGTAGGCGGCTGGATTAAGTACGTCGCTTCCCGCGCAACGGATGGTTTGACCAATGGAGACATTTTCACCTCGTATCAGTTGTGCAAGTGGGAAGAACACGTTATCGAGTAAATCGTTGGATGCGTCATCTGTGTGCACGTACACTCGCGATCCCGGCACCACCTCATCGGGTGTCATGTACCCCCCTGTGGATTGGAGGGGGCACCCATTACAACTTTGGGGTTTCTGGATCTTCATGTGCTTTAAACCCCATCACAGCATCAGGTTTACTGAGATCCACAATGTTGTACATTTTGATAAGCTCCCAAATCCCGATCTCACCTTTTTTACGGTACCCGCTGCACTCCGTCACATCATGAGGAACCATATTCGACCCACGGTAAATCACATCACACCGTATAAGGTGGTCATTGGAACGTGACGTTTTCATCACCAACGCGTTCTCACAGGTAAAGCACTTTCCCTGCCCTTGGCTAAATCGGGAATCATAAACAGACTTACCGATGTTGATGATCTCTAAATTTGATTTCACGCTCTCGTATAATTTGTCTTTCTCATCCTTTTCATCGGCATCCACGCGCACCTCCTTACACACGCACCCCACACAATTCCTTCAACATCTTTACCGTGTGCACTTCTTCCTTATGCCCGCACGTTTTCAGCAATCGTTTAACCTCATTCATATTCGTCAACAGCGTTTGGTACTTCTCATCCAATCGTTGGTATGCGGCCCATGTGGGCGGGTCGAGTTTGATGTCCTTTGTGCTCACAAGTACCCCTTCTTAAATTGGTCGGGCGTAGGTACGATCACGAGGATTTCACAGTTCCACGAGTCCTTGCTTCCTCGTGTACTTGAGTTCCCTGGGCCACTCGCACATCCCGTAGAATGCGTGGTGTCTGGTCTCTCTCGTGCAGCTCCCCAACTCTCCTGCATCACAGCAGGCGCAACTTCACTTATCGCTACTACCCGTCTCTAAAAGTGCCCCCTCGTACCAGGCGAGAGGGCCGTTACGTGTCCTGGCACACGAGTCGCGTAAGGAGGGGTTACGCGAGTTTATGTTTGGAGCAGGGGTGCCAGGCTTGATTCTGGCTCGATGCTCGCGGCTGTCGTGGTACAACCTTCCGCAAGCCTTATACACTCCAGGGCCTAGCTTAACCACGCCTTCTCCTACCCTGCACGTGTCCATCCACGCCGCCCCCTGCACTCGTTTACTGCAACTTATTAATCGTCACCACTTGATCCTTCTTCGTACCGTCCGCCGTGGTGTAATGCCCGATCACCACTTCAATTTTGTTCTGTTCCAACCACTCCAACGCGGCGGAGAACGGCTTCCCAGCCGTCTCGCTGATCGTCACGAGTTTCGTGGCGAGTTGGGATTCGCGGGACACGAACTCCCGCCCATTCTTGTCCACACCCATCACCCGAACCGGACACAACTTAATGAACGTGGTGCGGCTCGAACCGTCCAACGCGTCATACCCACGCTCACTTACGCCCTCCAGCTTCATCTGGAGGTTCACGACTGGCTTCCCGTACAGTTTGTTCTTGCCACCATTGCTGAACGTTTCGTTCTGCTTGCCTGAAATGTCCTCCATCTTCACCAGTGTCGCGGGGTACTTCCCGCACGGAATCACAGGGAACTCGTTTGCTTTCTTGACTTCCTCGATAAGCCCTTCCTCCACCACCGCATCAAACGCACTCAGCATGTCCACCATCCCACGCTCCTTCTGTCACGCGCATGTGACGTTTAAGTTAAACCGAACCCACCTCTTTGAAGTATCCCGCGAGCACTTGGAAGTCCTGCGGAATAAACATCGGCACCTTCTCAACGATATGTGCCGGTCCCTTAATACCCGCCCCCGCCACTTCACCTCCTGGTTTTGTCTGCCACAGAAATTCCCCTTTTGCTGACACCTTTGTGTGGAGTGTAATGCCCACTTCCCCCAACACCATTTGTCCTGCCTCACCAGGAAGTGCGGGCATTAAATGTTCCGCCGCATTCTTGCTGGTATCCTTTTTGTCATCTTTTTTCATTTTTGACCAACTCGTGAAAACGCGTGTTGGTACTTTTGAGCTTGCCACCATATTGACGTACTGGAAGATGATTTTGTGGCTTTTCCCGTAACACCGAGGGTCAAACTCCCCCTTCATGACCTCCTTTCCTTTCTCATTAATCGTTGTCTCAAATGCACTTTGTAACACTGCGCTTTCCGCATCTGTGGCGATGGCAAGCGCAATGTCGTACAGTTTGTGCATTCCGTCGATCACAATGGTTTGTATAGGACCGTACTTCCCGTTAATGAGATCAGTAGTCGTGTTCTCGATTTCCCGCCATACCCTCTGGTAGTACAAAGTGTTGCGGTCTTTTGCCGGAGTACCGTCATCCTCCCACACAAACGCCTCCACCCCCTCCCCATACGGAATACACGCGTGTCCCTTTTCACCCGGCACACTAATGATACCAACAGGCTTCGTGCAGGTTGCAAAAGAGGAAGTTTTACCACTGTTTGGTGGACCGTTGAGCCAAATACACCCGAAATCTGCTTTGCTGTTTCGTCTTAACGGCATTTTATGGTTTACCTCCTCCACCCACCGGCGCAGGGTCAACAATTGGTGTTGCCGCTTTCTCCGCCAAATCCCGCACAATCTCGGTATCCTTCAACCACACCGCCATCACTCCACTCCTGCCGTTCACTTCGATCTCAGCAATTTCACCCCCCTTCGGGATTGGTAACATGGTCTGTAACTCACTGTAATTGAGTTCAATGCGTGTGCTGTTCGTGCGTATCACCTTCATCGTCCACGCTCCATTTCCACCACCACCCTCAACCGCCCATCACCCGTCTTGACCCCATACGCCCCACGAATGCTCCACGTATCATCCACTCCCTGCGCGTCCAGCACTTCCAACGGAACCTCGAAACTCGCCCCTTCAATGGTGTACTGCACGTCCACTTTACCCCCTCCTTTCGATTGTGATGTACTTGTGTTTGTAACGCTCCTCATCGCCTTCCGCGTCCAGACACGCATACTGGTACTCGCACGCTCCGTACTTACTGTCATGCGTGGGTGACATTCGGGGCAAATTGATGTGGTCGATTTCCGTCTCGTACATATTCGCCCACCATTGGTGCGCGTTGTCGATCCAGTTCTGCATCGCGCTCTCAGTAATATCGTACCGTTGAATGGTGAAGACTGGTTTCGGTGACAGTTCACCGAGTACTAAATAATGATGCGCACACGGTTGCCCGATAAACCGCCGAATGCCCCACATATAGTGCTTCTGGTTCCAGTCGTACTCCCCGCCCAGTTCCGCCATCACCCGTGATCGTGCGGCATCTCGTGTCTCACCGGGTTTTACGTACAGCGATTCCTTCATCTTGTAATCGAGAGGCGCATACCCATCCGCGTCGATCACAATGAGGTCGGGGCGGGCGTTACCAGCTCGCAAAAACGTCGATTCCACCCCCGCAATACTCCACTCCGCAGGGACCACATCGTGCGCCACGTAGTGCTCAAGAGCGCGTTGCATCAACGGTGGGATGCGTGTCTCAAACGTCTCATCGGTCACCACCCCACCTGCATCCAGGAATTGCGCAACCTGCTCCTCCCACTTCACCACAGCTGCTCGATACGGGGTGACAAGGGAAGGGGCTGCAAACGCTCTCATGCGGTTGTGTTGCTCCAACCCTGCTGCCATCGCGGTCCCCATCCATCGCGCCACGGCACTTTTTGCGGCATACTTCGACGTTAACCCTTTCTTTTGCAGATACCGCTTTCGTGGGCACTCTGCATATGTGCGTGTGGCACTGGGACTGTACACGTGCATGTTATGTGAACCTCCATAAAATTTGAACGGGGCGTATATCCTGCACCCCCGCGTTGAACACGACCAGTCGCCCACCCTTTGTGCAAACAGGATACACCGCCGTTCTTTTTACCCTTCACCAAGGAGTGTGCGCGTGGATCTTCAGGTTGTGACCGCAGAGGAGTGGTTCGATCAACACTCCAAGCAAGTTGGCAGTACGGACGGGTACTTATGGGGACCGCACATCCGCAAAGAAGCCGTGACGTTATTTGTGGGTGAGAAGAGTGTTGGGAAGACAACATTGTTGTATAACCTTTGTTTTAAGCTGTCGAATGGGGATGCCTTTCTCGATACAGCCCCACCCCGTCCCTTGCGTATTCTCCACTTCGATTACGAAGTGGACGACCAGACGAGAGTGGACACGATGTTTAACATCGGGCACCGGTCCAAGAACTGGGCGTTCCCCGCACGGGACATTGATGGGGGCGACATCAACGGTGCGGAGTTGTTTCATAAACTTGAAACCATGACTCCTGGTGAATACGACATTGTGATTGCTGACCCCTTATGCGATGCGTACCCAGTAAAGAATGAAAACGATAACGAGGAAGCCAACGTACAGATGCGCCGGTTCCGCAGACTTGCACGCTCCAAACACGTTGCGGTGGTTCTAATTCACAACACAGGCCGCCCCCCTTTCAACCCCAAAGGGGGTGAACAGAGTGCCGTGGATCGCGCCACCAAGAAGCACATGGGGCGGGGCGCGACCGCACGAGCTGACAGAGCGGATATTGTGATGAACTACGTGGCTGTGGATAAAACCACCCGTATGCTCTGTGTTGCAGGGAGCCGCACCCCAGGGCACTTGGGACACCAATGGACTCTGGAGTTTGATGGTAATCATGGGTTGCGTGTCTGTAACCAATCCCATTCTCATTCCCACGAATCCCATACCCTGTGTGAGAATGGGAATGGGAATGACACCCTTTCTGTCATCCTACAGGAGCATGTAGGGATGGATCTGTTGTCCATTTATGAACAATTTATAAAGGGGCCGCTTCAGATGAGCCGGTCCACCTTTTACCGTCGCGTTCAGGCGTATCGTAATCTTTCAACGCCTCCCGAAGCTTCTCCTTCACCTTAATCATGCGGCGTTGTATGGCGCGCATCGTCACCCCCGCCCTCTTCGCCACCTCAGAGACCATTACCTCATCCCAAAACAATTCCCTCACCATCTGTTGCTCCGTCGGTGTGAGTGTGTGAACAGCACGCTCCACATCGAGGAGCAACCCCCACGATTGCGAAGGGTCGGGTATTTGCAACGCCTTAATGTGGTCGGTGGTATCCGGCATGGGGCGGGTTGCCAGATAACGTTCTCGTGAGGTCGAGAATGGGAGTGGTACTTCACCCTCATTGTGCCACCCATTTGTCCAGTCAAACACCACCAGTTGCATCCTCCATTGCAGGAACCCCACCATATCGTGAACTGGGGGGCGTTTCTCCCTCCTCAGCATCATCACAATCGCAGCCTGCACAATATCCTCGGGGGTTAATGCCCCGTGGACACGTGAGGACAAATGTTCTGAGTACCGTTTAACCTGCTTCAAGACATCCTCTGTCAACATCGCTTCATAGTTCGTAGGCTCGATTTCGCTCATCCTCGTTCTCCCTCCAGTACGAATAACATTTGCCGGTATCCACATTGACCACCCGCCATGCCACCACCAACCCCCCTTTCTGTGCCTCTTCCCCACTCTCCTCCAGCACAACAGGATCGGTGTTGTACATCGTGAAAAAGGACCCATGCCGGTAAAACAGCTTCAGTGTGTACATTGCTGTGCCTCCTGTTAGTTGTTGAGTGCCGGCGGCACACCTCCATTCGTTTGTGCAATGCGTTCGAACTCCTCCACCGACCCGCACTTACTAAGGAAAGCCGCAATCCGCTCCATGGAGGCGAGCATTTGCTCGGGGTTGGTGGGGTATAGCTCGATCAAGGAGGACGAAATACAATCCGCGAATAAAGCAGTTCGGTGTGTGCGCCCCAGGGCCACCAACGCACGCAGCAATTTGGAGGCTTCGTTTGCGTCGATATTGTACGCGGTCATCGCCACCGCACACACGACTCCAAGCTCACGGTCGGCTTCTGTGCGGTACAACTCCATCTTTTCTGCCAGTTCCTTAAAGGTGTCCTTTGCGCTCATGTGGTGCATCCTTTCCGTCCAAATCGGTACCAGTTCGCGGTACCAGTGTTAAAGTGTTCTACAACTGTGACAGTTGCGAGCAAAAGAAACCCGTTGTGTTTTTTGTGAAACAAAACGGGTTCTTATGTGATTGTCACAGGTACGGAAGTAAAATGGAAGAGATTAACACTCCTTTCTTTACTCGTGCAATGCGGTTAACACCTTGAAAATACGCAACATGTACAACGCACCATTTGACGAGGTGGTACCGTTTTCATCCTCTGCGCACCCCAACACCCCACCCGTACAAGTTTGTGGTGTGGGGGGATTATTTCCTGCACCCCACACACTCCTCCAGAAACCACAGCAACACCGCCACCCCCACAATCGTCATCATTGCACACCCCCTTTGTTTAATACCGCCTCCCTGGAAGGTTTTGATACATGAACATCAAATTCTGGTTCTGCATCATTTGCGCGTTCTGCATCTCCAGCCTGTGTAATTGGTCCTCCATCGCCCACTTGTCCGCCATTTGGTTGCAATGTTCGAGTGGGAGTTGTTGCACACATTGCCTGTACAACTGCACGTTCCGTGGTACTGGCGGGGGGATGTTCGGCTCCCCGCACTCCGGGCATCGATCCACTGCGCACGCTGTCAGTAACAACAGAATGACTGGAATTGTGCGTTTCATGTGACACCTCCTCTTGTTCGAGTAATGCCGCTCCTTTCAGCAATGCGGTGGGGCTTAAATGTGCGTACCGCATCGTCATTGCCAGTGACTTATGCCCCAACCACTTCTGCAACTCAGGTAACGAAAACCCCCTTTGCAGTAACCGTGTGGCACACGTATGCCGACACGCATATACCACAAATTGCTCATCATCCTCTAACCCCATAATCAGGCGGATTCGATTCCATGCGTGCTCCAACCACTTCTCCCGGTACGGGAATGGTTTGGGGTGTGTGACAGTGC
>ERZ761601.65-NODE-65-length-35500-cov-6.848695_pt1 | contig 35500 bp, 39 predicted proteins | sample MGYA00433092_ERZ761601 | MGnify/ENA primary metagenome ERZ761601 (study PRJEB28899, sample SAMN03785571) | bioreactor sludge metagenome | biome: EBPR Sludge; feature: EBPR Bioreactor; material: 0.22µm filtered reactor supernatant | place: Saint Lucia: Queensland...
GCCCCCGCCGGCTCCGCCCCCTCCCACCGCGGTCGATCCGGCGGTGCAGCGCGCTCGGGTCGACAACCGTCAGCGCGCCGCCCTCGCCCTTGGCCGTGACCGGACGATCTTGACTTCGGCTCAGGGGCTCCTCGACACGCCCATGGCGGGCAAGAAGTCGCTGCTCGGCCAGTAAGGGATCACGTGATGCCTGAGGTGTCCACCTACGACTACGTCTCGAAGCAGATCGAGGCCATGCGAACGGAGCGGTCGAGCTTCATCGACCACTACCGCGAGCTGTCGCGGTGGGTTCAGCCGCGCCGCGGCCGTTTCCTTCGGGCCGACCGCAACAAGGGCGAAGCCTCTCGCCACGAACGCAACAACCTCGTCAACTCCGCGGCGACCTTCGCGTTGCGCACGGCGCGCGCCGGCCTGTTGTCGGGCGTGATGTCGCCTGCGCGTCCCTGGTTCAAGCTGGGCGCCCCCGATCCTGACCTGAGCGAGTTCCTGACGGTCAAGGAATGGTTGGAGAAGGTCGAGCTGATCATCCGACGCATCTTCAACGAGAGCAACCTCTACAACATGGCGCCGTCGATGCTGGGGGAGCTTCTGCTCTTCGGCACGGGCGCCATGAGCCATGTCGACAACTTCGACGACGTCGCGCGCTTCTTCACCCACACCGCGGGCAGCTACATGCTGGCCCAGGACGAGAACTACAAAGTCTCGATCATGGGGCGCGAGTACGAAGAGACGACGCTCCAGCTCGTTCGCAAGTTCGGGCTGGACAAGGTCTCCCGGTCGGTCCGCGACCAGTACGACAAGGGCAACTATCACTCGTGGCACCCGGTATACCACCTCGTCGAGCCGAACCCCGATTTCGACCCGCGCAGCCCCCTGTCCAAGCGCAAGAAGTTTCGCTCGACCTACATCGAGGCCGACTGCAACGACAAGGTCCTCTTGCGCGAGAGCGGCTTCGAAGACTTCCCGGTCTACGCCCCGCGCTGGGAGGTGACGGGGGAGGACATCTACGCTACCGACTGCCCCGGCATGACGGCGCTGGGCGACACCAAGGCGCTCCAGATCGAGGAGAAGCGCAAGGGGCAGGCGATCGAGAAGATGGTCAACCCGCCGCTGCATGGCCCGGCTTCGCTCAAGAACGTGCCGGTCTCAAGCTTGCCGGGCGGTCTCACGGTCTACGACACTCCGGGCGGGCAAGGCGGAAGCCTCGCCCCGATCTACATGGTCAACCCGAAGGTCCAAGAACTGATGATGGACATCAAGGAGGTCGAGAAGCGCATCGACCGGGCCTTCTATGTCGACATGTTCCTGGCGATCTCGAACATGGACGGCATCCAGCCGCGTAACGAGTTCGAACTGAGCCAGCGCAATCAGGAGCGCTTGCTCCAGATCGGCCCGGTGCTCGAACAGCTCCACGGTGAGTTCCTGAACCGCCTGATCGACCGCACGTTCAATCAGGCGTGGAAGGCCGGCATCCTGCCGCCGCCGCCACCGGAGCTTCAGGGGCAGTCGCTCAAGGTCGAGTACATCTCGACCCTGGCCATGGCGCAGAAGGCCGTCGCGACCAACAACATCGACCGTCTGAGCGCCTTCATCGCCGGCCTCGCGGGCGCAGGCTACACGGGCGTTCTCGACAAGTTCGACGCCGATCAGGCTGTGGACGAGTACGCTCAGGCCCTCTTGGTGCCGGCCAAGCTGGTCGTGCCGGACGACATCGTGGCCCAGCGTCGTGCTGAGCGCGAGCAAGCCCAGCGTGCGGCGCTCGCGATGGAGATGGCGAAGGCTGGCGCCGACGTCGCCAAGACGGCCTCCGACGCCAAGACCGGCGAAGCGAACGCGTTGACGCGCATGATCGGCCAGGACGAGGCTGAAAATGAGTGACGTCGGCGACGAGGCTGAAAATGAGTGACGTCGGCGACGAGGCAGAGGTCAAGAAGCGGCGCACCAAGGCGCAGCTTGCGCGCGAGCGAGAGATCGCTGAGGTCGCGAAGCTGATGGACACGGCTGCTGGTCGGGCTTTCGTGTGGCGGCTTCTGGAGCGTGGGGGCTTCCATAAGCTCAGCTTCGCCGGAGCCGACACGCACACGACCGCCTTCAACGAGGGACGGCGCGACATGGCCAACTGGGTGCTCAGTGAATGCTTGACGGCAAGACCCCAATGCTATACCGTCATGAGGAACGAAGCTGAAGACCGTAACAGGGGAGAAGGTGAAGATGGTTGATACGATCCTTGGCGGCGACGCCAAGCCGAATGACGCGAAGCCCGAAGGCGGCGAGAAGCCGGCAGAGGGTTCGACGCAGGAGAAGCCGGCGGCGGAAGCCAAGCCGGAAGGAGATCCCGCGGGCGGAGACAAGAAGCCCGAGGGTGAAGGTGCAGCCGACAAATCCAAGAACGCCGAGGGCGACAAGGAGAAGAAGGGAGCACCGGAGAAGTACGAGTTCAAGGCCCCGGACGGGGTCCAGTTGGACGAGGCTTTGGTGGGCGAGTTCACGCCGATCGCCAAGGAACTCAACCTGGACAACGCCCAGGCCCAGAAGCTCGTCGACCTCTACACCAAGACGCGTGCGGCCGACACTCAGAAGCTGTACGATGCTTGGGCTCAGACGCACGAGAAGTGGTCCGGAGAGGCGAAGGCCGACAAGGAAATCGGCGGCGCCAACTTCGATGCCAACGTTGCCATCGCCAAGAAGGCCATCAACGAGCCTTCTCTCGGCGGGGGCAAGGCTCTCGTGGAGGCGCTGAACCTGACGGGGGCGGGCAACCACCCCGAGGTGATCCGCTTCTTCTACCGTGTGGGCAAGCTGATGTCCGATGACAAGTTCGACACCGGCAAGGGTCAGTCGAACTCGTCCGAGGACAAGGCCAAGGCCCTCTATCCCTCAATGCAGAACCCGTAACAAGGAGACTGAACAATGGCTGCTCTTTCGACGCAGTTCCCGACGCTCCTCGATCTCGCCAAGATCTCCGATCCCGATGGCAAGATCGCGACCGTCGTGGAGATCCTGAACCAGGAGAACGCGATCCTGGAGGACATGGTGTGGCAGGAGGGCAACCTCCCGACCGGCCACACGACCACCATCCGCACCGGCATCCCGGCCCCGACGTGGCGCAAGATGTACCAGGGCGTCCAGCCGAACAAGTCCACGACCATCCAGGTCACGGACAACTGCGGCATGCTGGAGGCGTACGCCGAGGTGGACAAGGCGCTGGCCGACCTGAACGGCAACTCGGCTGCGTGGCGCCTCTCCGAGGATCGCGCCCACATCGAGGGCATGTACCAGGAGCTGGCGCAGACCTTGTTCTTCGGCAACGACGGCGTCGACGAGGCGGAGTTCACCGGCCTCGCCGCGCGCTTCAACTCGCTCTCCGCGGCGAACGCCGAGAACATCATCGACGGCGGCTCGGCCGGTGGCCAGACCGACAACAACTCGATCTGGCTCGTCGCCTGGGGTCCGAACACGGCGCACGGCATCATCCCGAAGGGCTCGAAGGCCGGCCTCCAGGTCACGGACAAGGGTCAGGTCACGATCGAGGACGCGTCGGGCGGCTCCAACACGGGCCGCATGGAGGCGTATCGGACGCACTACCGCTGGGACTGCGGCCTGTCGGTCCGCGACTGGCGCTACGTCGTGCGCATCGCCAACATCGACAAGTCGACGCTGACCAAGGACGCGTCGTCCGGCGCCGATCTGCCCGACCTCATGTTCCAGGCGCTGCGGCGTCTCCCGAGCATGGGCCTCGGCAAGCCGGTGTTCTACATGTCCCGGAACATGCTGACGTTCCTCCAGCGCCAGACCTCGGCCAAGGTGAAGGACAGCACGCTCACGACGGCTCAGGTCGGCGGCGTGATGACCGACATGTACCACGGCGTTCCGATCCGCCGGGTCGACGTGCTCGCGGCCGACGAAGCCCGCGTGGCCTGATCGGTCGCTGACCCTCAACCCATAGAAGAAGGAACCCCCACATGATCGTGGACAAGCTCGCCGAGTTCGGTGAGGACTTCGACATCGCAGAGGCGGCCGGCACGCTTCTTTTCACCAACCAGATCGACCTCGGCGCCGCGGGCCGGGACATCGGCAATGGCCGGACCGTGTATCTGGTCATCGCAATCACGGAGTCGGTCTCGACGGGCTCCAGCCCGACGATCAACTTCCGCCTCCGCTCCGATGACAGCGCGGCCATCCATGCGACGACTTCGTCGGCTCACTTCGAGACCGGCGCAATCGCCGCGGCTTCGCTGACCGCCGGAACGCGACTCGTCTTCGCGCTGCCCCAGGCCAATGCGGTGCCCTACGAGCGCTACCTGGGTCTCCAGGCGGTAATCGCCACGGCGACCACGACGACCGGCAAGGCTTCGGCCTTCCTGTCGCTCGATCCGACCGGCTGGACGGCGATCGCCGACGCGGCGAACTGAGTAGTCGAGGGGGTCGGTGTCACGTGATGCCGGCCCCCTCATTTCAAGGAGACAGGGGATGAAGGTCCTTTTCAAGCACTTGTGGTTCGGGCCGACCGAGCCGAAGAATTCGGGGAAGATCAACGAGACCGCGGGCAAGCGCTACCGGCCGGGCGTGCATTACGTGCCCGCCGAGCTGAAGTCGCTGCTGCCCAAGACCGCCGTCGTCATCGAAGACGACACCCCGGTCCCGGAGCCCGTGAAGGCGGAGCCGGGCGAGACGCTGCGCTCGTTCGACGAGCTGCGCGCGGCGTCGGAAGCCCAGGCTCAGGCCGAGGAGAAGGCGGAGGCCGAGCGCCTGCGTCAGCGCGCGGAGCAGATGAAGCGTGAGCTGGAGGGCGACTCCAAGGCCAAGAAGAAGGGCTGACGTAGATGTTCTCGGTCTCTGACACGTTCATCGCGAACGCTGCCCTGGAGCAGATCGGCGCCAAGTCCGGCATCCAGGCGTTGACCGAGAACAGCCCCGAAGCCAAGGCGTGCAATTTCTGGTACGACTTCTGTCGGGTCCACGTCCTGGAAGCGTATGACTGGAGCTTCGCGCGCAGGCGCCTAGCCCTGGCCGCTTCTTCGGACGACCCGCCCGAAGGCATCTGGAGCTACCGCTACCAGTACCCGGTCGACTGCGTGAAGGCGCGGGAGATCGAGAACCCGCTCGGGCCTACCGCGGATGCGACCCCCTTCGAGATCGAGCAGATGTCCGATGGGTCGGCCAAGACGATCTTGACGAACGCTGAGGCAGCGACGCTGATCTACACGAGGAACGTCGAAGAGACGTCGCTGTTCCCGGCGCACTTCGTCGACACCCTGGCCGCGCAGCTCGCCTCGCGCATCGCCTTGAAGCTGACCGGCAAGCGCACGATCCGCGACGACATGCAGAAGCTCTACGCCGGCTTGCTGTCGATCGCGCCCGCGCACGACGCCAACGAAGCCGTCAAGGACAAGCCGCGGGAAGCGGAGTGGATCAGGGCGAGGGCCTGACATGGCCTCCTTCATCCAGCCGTCCTTCAGCAAAGGCGAACTCGCCCCCTCACTCTACGGTCGCGTCGACACGCAAGCCTATCAGGTCGGGGTTCGCACCGGCCTGAACTGCTTCGTCCACGCGACAGGCGGGCTCAGCAACCGCGCCGGCACAACCTTCCTGGCTCCGGTCAAGGATCACAGCTACGCGCCGTCGTTCATCGAATTCCAGTTCAAGACGACCGACACGTATCTGCTGGAGTTCGGCGACGGCTACATGCGCGTGCTGCGCAACGACGTGCTCTTGACTGAGACGGCGAAGAACATCACGGGGATCACGAAGGCCAATCCGGCGGTCGTCACGTCGAACAGCCACGGCTTCAGCAATGGAGACGACGTCTACATCGACGGCGTCGTCGGCATGACCGAGGTCAACGGGCGCTGGTTCCGTGTCGCCAACGTCGCCGCGAACACCTTCGAGCTGACCGATCAGGTCGACGGCACCAATATCAACAGCTCGGCCTACACGACCTACACATCCGGTGGGACGGCTTCCCGCGTCTACGAGATCGACACGCCCTACGCGATCGAGGACGTTCCCGAGATCAAGTACGTGCAGTCGGCGGACGTGATGACGCTGACGCACAACCTCTACCCCGTCTACGAGCTTTCACGCACCGGGCACACGAACTGGACGCTGGCCGAGGCCGAATTCCAGCCGTCGCAGGCAGCTCCGACGGCCATGACCGTGACGGTTGGTTCGGCGGGCGCTGCCACGTTCAAGTACAAGGTGACGGCGATCGCGGCCGAGACCGCCGAGGAAAGCCTCGCCGGCCTCAACAACGCGACTCTCACCATCACGGGCGCCACCCAGGCGAACCCGTGCGTCCTGACGATCACGAGCCATGGCCTCGCGACTGGAGACGAGATCTACGTCGCCAGTGTCGTCGGCATGACCGAACTGAACGATCGTCGGTTCATCGTCGACTACATCAACGCCAACACGTTCTCGCTGCGCGACGTCGACAGCTCGTCCTACACCGCCTATTCCTCGGGCGGCACAGCGCGGCGGACCTTCGTGGTGGCTTCGTCGTCCGCTACGACGACCAACAACACGATCGCATGGACCGCGGCTTCGGGTGCGCAGAAGTACGCGGTCTACCGGCAATCCAACGGGCTCTACGGCCTCATCGGCGAGACGGAGGACACGTCCTTTGTCGATAGCAACCTTGCAGTGGACCTGGATCTATCGCCGCCCGCGTCCCGAAACCCCTTCGACGGCCCCGGAAACTACCCCGGAACGGCCAGCTACTACGAGCAGCGCCGAGTCTTCGGCGGGTCGGTCAACGCGCCGGACACCAGCGAATACTCGCAAACGGGCCGCCAGAACAACCTCAGCGTATCGTCGCCATCTCAGGCGGATGACGCAATCACGGCCACGCTCTCCGCTCGTCAGGTCAACGAGATCCGGCACTACGTCCCCGGCAACGACCTCATCGTCCTCACCAGCGGCAGCGAGTGGCGGGTCAATTCGGGCGCTGATAGCGCGTTTTCTGCGGCGACGCTGAAGCAGAAGCCGCAGTCGGCCTGGGGCTCGTCGCACCTGCGCCCCCAGATCTTTGGCAACGTCATCCTCTACGTGCCCGAGGACAGGTATCGCGTCCGCAGTCTAGGCTACTCGCTCCAGAGCGACGCCTACACCGGCTCGGACATGACGATCCTGTCCAACCACATCTTCGAGCGCTACGGCATCGTCGACTGGGCCGCCTCCCGCTCGCCCGAACCGATCGTCTACCTCGTGCGCGAGGACGGCTGGGTGGCCTGCATGACCTTCCAGCCCGAGCAGGAAGTCAACGGCTGGACGCGCTGGAACACAAAGGGCAAGTTCGAAACTGTCGGCGTGCTGCCGGCGAACCCCAACGAAGACGATCGAGAAGACCGGGTCTACTTCGTCGTCAAGCGCCGCGTCAACGGCAAGACCGTGCGGTACATCGAACGGTTGCACCGCCGTCGCTTCGACGACGTGCGCGACGCCTACTTCGTGGATTGCGGGCTGTCGCTCGACAACCCCGTAACTGTAACCGGCGTTACATCGGCAGACCCTGTCGTTGTGACGGCTCCGACGCATGGGTTCAACAACGGGGACTACGTCGACTTCAGCGATATCGTCTGGGAGCCGACCTACGACGAGTTCGACACCGAAGGGCAGCCTGACCAGCTCAACCTCAAGCGCTACGTCGTGCGCAACAAGGCGACGAACACGTTCGAGCTGGAAGATCTCGAAGGCAATGCGGTCGATGGTACTGCGTTCGAAGGCTATGTCGAGGGCGGCTACGTTCGCAAGGCAGTGCAAACCATCACCGGGCTGAACCACCTTGAGGGGTGGGAAGTCTCGGTCCTGGCCGATGGTAGCGTCGTCGAGGGCTTGACGGTCTCCGGCGGCTCGATCACGTTGCCGCAGCGCGCAAGCCGCGTCCACGTCGGCCTCAAGTACACGAGCGACATCGAGACCTTGAACATCGAGAGCCCAGGCCAGGGGACGCTCCAGGGCAAGCTGAAGCGTGTGGTCGGGGTCACGGTGCGGCTGGTGAAATCGCGGGGCCTGTGGCATGGCCCGAAGTTCGACAACCTCACCGAGGCCAAGCAGCGCTCGTCCGAGGACTACGATGAGCCGACACAGCTTCTCACCGGGGATCTGGAGCTGACGACGCCCGCGGAGTGGAACAAGAACGGGCGCATATGCTTCCGCCAGCGTGACCCGCTGCCGATGACCATCCTGGCCGTCGTCCCCGACGTACACCTCGGCGAGAGCGATAGCCGGATGGATGACGCGTGACCTACGAGATCGTCACTGCCTCCCAGGCCGACCTCGATCTGATCGCGCGCAACATGAGCCGCGCCGACGCGGATGAAGTGTGGGCCACGGCACGGCTGTCGCCCTCCGCAGCGCTGGCCGCGTCCGCCAAGGTCTCACGAGATACCTTCGTGGGGCTCGCGGACGGCGTTCCGATCTGCGCTTTCGGAGTCGGGCAGCGGACGATCCTCGACGACGTAGGGGTGCCGTGGCTCTTGGGCACGCCGGAGATCAGCAAGCATGCCAGGGCTTTCTTGACGCTCTCCAAGGAATGGGTCGAGCGCGAGGCCGAGCACTATTCCAGGCTTGAAAACTGGGTGGATGCGAGGCATACTAGGGCGGTGAAGTGGCTGAAGTGGCTAGGCTTCGCTGTAGATGACCCCCAGCCGTACGGGGTTGAAGGCGTGCCCTTTCACCGCTTTCACATGGAGGGTCGCTAATGGGCGCCGCAGTCCCGGTAATCTCGATCTTGTCGACCGTCCTGGGCACGGCGTTCTCAGCCTACGGCGCCATGCAGCAGGGGAAGGCCGCCGCGGCTCAGGCCGAGTATCAGGCGGCGGTCGGGCGGAACAACGCCATCCTGGCCCAGCGCGCCGCCGATGACGCTCGCTTGCGCGGCGAAGAGGCCGCTCGCCGTCGGGCAGTCGAAACCCGCCAGCTCTCCGGCCGCCAGCGCGCAGTCCTGGCCGCCAACGGTGTCCTGGTCGATCAGGGCAGCGCACTCGATCTGACCAGCGACACGGCGGAAATCGGCAAGCTCGACGAGCTGACCATTCGTTCGAACGCGGAGCGCGAAGCTCTGGGCTATGAGGCTCAGGGCATGAACTTCAACGCTTCGGCGCAGCTCAACGACATGCGCGCCGACAACGCTCGATCCTCGGCGATGGGGTCGGCATTCGGGACCGTTCTGACGGGGGCTACGAGCGTGGCCAGCAAGTGGTATCAGTACCGGAAGGAAGGTTGGGATCCATTCGGGTCCGGTGGAGGCGGCGGTAACTTCAGCGTCGGGCTCGGCTGATGCCGACGGTCCCGCAGGCAGCTCCGACGGTACAGTCGCGGCCGATCGACCCCGGCTTCCAGAACGCTTCGGCGGCCACGCTCGACGTCTTCGGCGGGCAGAACGCAGCCGGGCTTGACCAGACTGGCCGCCGCATCGCTGCCGCGGGGGATGAGCTTCATCGTCTCGCGCTGAAGTCGATGATGGAGGACAACGAGCGCGAGGCCAAGAAGCTCGACGTCGAACTGTCGTCTGCGCTGCGCTCCATCAACTACGGCGACGGCACGGCTCAGAACCCCGGCTACTTCGGTCTCAAGGGCGAGGCAGCACTCCAGGGCTACGAGGGCGCCCAGAAGGCAGTTCGGGAGGCGCAGAAGAAGCTCCTCGACGGGGCCAAGAACGACCGGGTCAAGGAGATGTTCGGTGAGGTCTCGGCTCGACGCCTGGAGACCGAGCTGAACACCATGGCCCGCTTCGTCGGCCAGGAGCGCGTACGCGCCGCCGACACGGTTTCTGAAGCCCGGCTTTCGGAAGCGGCCAACGATGCGGCCAGGGCGTGGAACAACCCGCAGATCATCCAGCGGTCGGTGGCGCTTGCCGTCAACGAAGTGAAGGACATGGCCCAGCGCAACGGCTGGGGGCCGGAGGTAGAGGCGGCGAAGACGCGCGAGGCGATCTCCGTCATCGCTACGGGGGCAGCGAAGGCGGCCCTGGCCGTCGAAGCGACAGGTGCTGCCCAGCGCATCTTCAAGCAGTACGAAGGCAGCTTCAGCCCCGAGGCACGTGCGTCCATCTCGAAGCAGATCCGCGACGGTTCGGTGCAGCACGCGGCTCAGGCGTTGCGGGATCAGGCGATCGCGAGGGGCGGCACGTTGGAGGAACAGGCCGAGTTCATCCGGCAGAAGGCTAGCGGCAAGATCGAAGACGCAGCACTCTCCAGCATCTCGACGTGGCATTCGATCCAGCGCGCGTCGCAAGCCGACCGTGAGCGCGCCGAGAACAAGGCGCTGCGTGGCGAGAGCCAAGCCGCGTTCGACCGCATCCAGCAAGCGCACCCTGGCGACTATCAGGCGCAGCTCGAAGCGGCGAAGAAGCTCTCGCCCGAGCTGCGTGACATGGTCGACCAGCGCATCCGATCCGACCACTCGATCCAGAACCAGCTCGACGAAGACGTGGAGCGGGCCAAGCGCCGCGCGATCCAGGAGACGGAGCTGGCCGATCGTCAGCGGCAGCGCCAGGAGCGAGAGGACCGAAAGGCCGCGAATGAGCAGGCGCTGGCCGCGGTGCTCGCTGGCACTCCGATTTCCAAGCTCCCGCCCGAGGTGCTGAACAGGCTCGATCGCAACGACTACGTCGGTCTGGAAAAGATCGAACGCGACGTCGCCGCCGGCCACCCCGCCGTTACGGACTGGGACTACTACGGCAAGGTGATGCAGTTCTCGGCGACGCAAATGGCCGACCTCAGCATGACCGAGGCGGCCTCGAAGCTGGGGCCGAGGGAGTTTGCCGAGGTTCGCAGCATGCACGCCAAGGCGTTGCGCGGCGAGCTGGACCCGAGCGTCGGCACCCCGAACCAGATGGTGCAGGCCAAGATCCGCGAGCTGGGCTTGACGGGCGACGAAGCCAAGCGCAAGCGTGCCGGGCAGCTCCAGTCGCTGTTCCTGGAGCAGATGAACGCTGAGGCGAAGGCGACGGGCAAGAAGGTCCCGCACGAGCGCGCGACCGAGATCCTCAACAACCTCGTCGACACCGTGACCGTGCCGGCGTGGTTCGGCATGTCCACCGCAGAAAAGAGGGCGTACACCGTCCTGCACGAGATCAAACAGCCCGATCGCGAGCGCATCGCCGCGCGTCTGCGCGCGGCCGGCCTCACCCCGACGGCGAAGAACATCATCGACTACTACCAGCGTGAACAGCAGAGGGCGCGCTGATGGTCGACGTCCCCGACAGCGGAGACCCGATCATCCGGGACATGCTGCGCGCGCGCTCGGTGCCTGAGATCGGGGCGCCTGGAGCGTCAAAGCCGGCAACTCCTCAGCCCAAGCCCGAGTTCGCCCAGGAAGCCCAGCCCGTCGCGGCAGCCGAGCCCGACCCGATCATCGAGGAGATGCTCGGCCAGCGAAAAGTCTCGCGCCCGCAGATCGACAGCGCCCAGCGCAACGCTGACCCCGACAAAGTCGCCAGGGCCAAGCAGCTCGGCCAGGAATACGGGCTGCCGACCGAGGTGGCCGAACGCAACCTGGATGACCTGACGCGTCGTCAGGCGACCGATGAAGCCGAGTTCTGGCTCGCGCAGTCTGGCGGCACTCAGGAATGGCTGGGGCGCAACCCCGACAACATTCGCATCGCTCACGATAGCGTGAAGCAGCTCGGGGCGCTGGAGCAGGCCGTCAATGTCCTCGGTCGCGCGCCGCTTCAGGGCGCCCTAGACTTTCTCGGATCTGTTCCTTCGGGAGCCGCCACAGGCATCGACGTCTTGGCCCGCACGACCGCACGGCCGATCCAGTCCGCGCTGCGTGCGATTGGGTTGCCGGAAGTCGCCGATGCGATGCTGGCGCCGATCACGCCGGAAGAGATCGACCCTCTCAAGGGCCTCGCGGCCCTCGGCGCCACGATCAAGGGGGCCGCCAAGGATGTCGGCGTGCCCGAGAGCGAGCGCAACCTCGCGACTGATGTGACCGGCGGGCTCGGCCAAGTCGCGGCCCAGATCACCGCCATGATCCTAACCGGGGGCGCGGCTGGTACGGCTTCGCTCCTCGCTTCTGGTGCTGATCAGGCCGCCGAGCGTGTCAAGGCCAAGGGGGTCGAGGGGACGCCCGAAGGCGACCTCGCTGTCCTCGCTGGCGGGGCCATCACGGGCATCACCGAGCGCTACGGCCTCGATCTGCTCCTCAAGCGCATCCCCGAGAACGTGCGGTCGAAGGTCTTCCAGATCCTGGCCGGCGCCAGCTCGGAAGCGGTCCAGGAGATCTCCGAGAACGTCCTGAACAACCTCGCCGCCATCGCCCTCTATGACCCTGACGGCCAGATCCTCGGCGACAACACCATGTACGAAGGTGGCGTCGGCGCGATCGTCGGTGGCATCGTCTCCGCCGTCATCCCAGGTCGTCAGGCAATCCGCGTTCGTAAAGACCTGGAGAAGGTCCAGGAAGATCTCACCAAGACCCCGCTTGCCCAGCGCGATCCTGCTGCCGCGGCGGAACACTTCGGCGCCGTGACCGAGGCTGCCGGGCTCGAAATCTACGTGCCGGCTGAGCGACTGGCCGAGGTTCTGAAGCCCGAGCAGATCGTGGAATTCGGCTTCGAAGACCGCATCGCGGAAGCCGTTGAGCGCGGCGGAGACATCAAGCTGACGGGAGAGCAGTTCGCTCGTCTCGCGATCGAAGGTCTCGGCCAGGATCTGCTCGACGACATGCGCGTGGGCGAAGGCGCTATGAACGCGGCCGAGGCGAAGTCGATCGTGGACGACGCCGTGGCCCAGCGTCGCGGCGAAGAAGCCATGGCCCAGGCAGAACGGGATGCGGCCTCACGTGAGACCGCCTCGGCCAAGGGTGAGCAGGCAGCGACGGAGCCCGAGTGGAAGGCCAGCGCTTGGCAGCGGCGTCAGCTCATCGCGGCCGGCTTCGGCGAGGGAGAAATCGACGGCATGTCCCAGCAGGACGTGCTCGACCTCGTCGGCGAGAAACCCCCGAGCCCGTCGAAGTGGTCGGGAGAGGCCGATGGCCCGGTCGAGCTGGCCGAGCGCGAGATGGGCTTCCAGGCGATGTTTGCGACCGCTGCCGAGGCCGGCATGACCGAGCCGCAGTACGCGAGCTACCTGGAGGCGATCGCGGTCGCTCAGGAGGGGGCGCGCAAGCGAGCCGAAGAGCGCGCCATCAAGCGCCAGCAGAAGACGCTGACCGAGGAGTGGAAGGCCGAGCGCGAGGTGGTGCGCCAGCAAGTCGACCAGAGCATGCGCCAGCGCCCGGTCTACGCGGCCCTGGATGCGCTCGGCGTCGACCGCCTGAACGCGGAAGCAATCGTCGAGATCATGGGCGGCCAGGAGGATATCCTGGACATGCTGCCGAAGTCGGCGGGGCGCCAGATCTTCCAGCGCAAGGGCGGCATCGACCCCGACGTCCACGCCGAGCAGTACGGCTTCGACAGCGGGCGCGAGATGCTGGACGCCATCTTCAACGCCGTCCCGATCAAGGAAGCGATCGACGCCGAGACCGACCGTCGCATGGTCGAGAAGCACGGCGCCATCCTGGACAAGCAGCGCGATCTCCAGGAAGCGTTGGAGGACCTCCACAACGACGATCAGGCCAAGGTGCTGACCTTCGAGCTGGCCGCCATGCGCAGGGCCGAGTCGAAGGGGCAGCTCAGCCCTGCGCTGTTCAGGCAGGCCGCTGCGATGGGGCTCTCCAAGCTCCAGATCAATGAGATCAACCCGAAGCTGTTCCTCGACGAAGAGGTGCGCAAGGGCAAGCTCGCCGGCAAGCTGATCCGCGGCAAGGGCAAGGTCGATGGGCAGAAGCTCACCGGTCCCAATCGTGACGCGGCGGCGCGGGCGAAGTTCCAGCAGATCCTGAACTTCGAGTACGCGCGGCAGGCGTTCGCGGCTCGCAAGCAGATCGAGCGCCAGCGCAAAGAGCTGGAGCGGCTGGCCGACACGACGATCAAGATCCCCGGCATCGACGCCAACCATCGCGACCGCATCTTCGAGCTGACGCTGGGCTACGACTTCTCGTCCTCGCGCCCGCGTGGCGGCGGGCTCGTCGGCGACATCCACTACTCCAACATGAGCCTGAACGCGTTCAACCAGCTCTACGAGACGGTGAAGGCGATCGAGAAGCAGGGGCGCGATGAGAAGACGCTGCTGATCGAAGGCAAGACGCAGGACCGCGAAGCCGCGATCGAGGAGATGCTGGCCACGGTTTCGGCGCTGCCGGACGTCGCTCGCGTCGCGCGCAAGGCTACCGGCGACGAAGGCATTTTCGACCGCGCTCGGAGCACCCTGGCCGCGCTCTCGACCTACGTCTCGAAGATCGAGCTGATCCTACAGAAGCTCGACGGCGGGGCGGTCGCCGGGCCTTGGCACAAGGCGATCTTCCAGCCGATGGTCGACGCACAGACCGCGGAGCTGGACCTCTACGAGAAGACGATGAAGGATCTCGTCGAGGGCGTTGCCGGACTGCCGAAGTCGACGCTGAAGAAGCTGGGGCGCAAGGAGTTCATCCCGGAGCTTGGCCGCAAGATGACGACGGCCGAGCTGCTGATGGTGGCCCTCAACTCGGGCAACGCCTCCAACCTCCAGAAGATGATCGACGGATCGGAGATGGTCGAAGGCGGCCAGAAGTGGACGCTGTCGGGTATCGAGCAGGCGCTGTCCAAGCTGGGGCCGGACGAGGCGGCGTGGGTCCAGAAGGTCTGGGATAGCTTCGAGCGCATGCGCCCCCAGGTCGAGGAAGTCTACCGGTCGATCCACGGCATCTCGCCCGAGCGCATCATGCCGCAGGAAATGAAGATCGGCGGCGTCACGGTGAAGGGCGGCTACTTCCCGATGATCTACGACCGCGACGCACGCCCGGCTCCGCAGCCTGGGCAGGCGACGGTCCTGGAACTGATGACGCATCCGGCCGAGAAAGCGAGCGTGTTCTCGGGCATGACCAAGGCCCGCGTGGACGACTACGCGGCGCCCGTCAGCCTGGACTTCACCCAGCTCGCCCACGCGCTGCGCGCACCCATCCACTTCGTCACGCACTATGACGCGATCCGCAACGTCGACAAGATCCTCAGCGACAAGAAGGTCAACGAGGCGCTCGTACGCAAGCTCGGGCCGGAGAGGCGCGACGAGTTTCGCCGCTGGATGGAAGCCGTGGCCAGCAACAACGCCGATCGCCACAACTCGGGCAAGGTCAACGCGTTCATCCAACAGGTCCGGACCAACTTGACCGTGGCGGTGCTGGGCCTGAGCTACACGACGCTCGCTGCCCAGGTCTTCGGCCTCTCGACTAGCGTGGCCCAGCTCGGCCAGGACGGGAAGGGCGGCTTCTCGACCAAGGACGGCGTGAAGTGGATGATGGTCGGGCTCGACCAGTATCTCTCCAGCCCGGCCGAGACAGTTAAGCACGCGACGGCGCTCTCGGGCGAGATGCGGCACCGACTGGGCAATTCCGACCGCGATCTCTCCGACACGCTGGGCTCGCTTTCGGGCAAGGTGAGCATGTTCCGCATCGCCCAGCGCGCGTCGCTCAAGGCGATCGGCGGCATCCAGTTCTACGTGGTCGACGTGCCGACGTGGACGGGCGCCTACAACAAGGGCCTCAGCCAGGGCATGGACGAGCAGGCCGCGGTCGAGTACGCCGACACGATCCTGCGCACGTCCCAGGCGTCGGGGCACACGAAGGATCTGGCCGCACTCCAGCGCCAGAAGGGGCTGCCTCAGCTCCTCACGATGTTCACGACCTACACCACGCTCCTCTACGGGCTCTTGGGGCAGACGATCACTGGCATGAAGCCGTCCGAACCCAGCAAGGTCGCCGGAGGTATCTCGCGCCTCGTGTGGCTCATGGCCGTGCCGGCGGTCGCTGACGCTTTCTTGCGCCAGGAAGGGCCGCCCGAGGATGACGAGGACGGAGCGATGGCGTGGTGGGGGCTGAAGACGCTTCTCTACGGCGTGAAGTCGACTCCGCTTGTCGGCCAGATCGCGGGCAGTGTCGGCGAAGGCTATCGCGCCACGCTGTCGCCGGTCGAGAACCTGCTCGGGACTAAGATCCCGCAGGCGATCAAGTCGGCGATGAAGCTGATGCAGGAGGACGAGGAGCTGGAGCTGAAGGATGCTCGCAAGATCGTCGACGCCGTCGGCCTCACGATCGGCATGCCCGGCACCACCCAGGTCGTTAGGGCCTTGAAAGCGTTGGAAGATGAGGACGCCGAATTCTACGACTACCTCGTGACACCGAAGAAGAAATGAGGCATCATGTGATGCCTGAAACGGAGCCAAGATGACTGTCGAGACCAGCGTCAGCAAGGTGATCGCGCCCGGCAATGGGTCGGCCACCACGTTCTCTTTCAGCCCGGTCGTTCTGCCCGAGGGGCCTGACGATCTGGAAGTCCTCCTGCGCAACGTGTCGACGGGCGCGGAGACGCTGCTGACCCGCGGCACCAGTTCGACGACCTACAGCGTCAGCGTCTCCAGCTACCCCGGCACGGGCTCGATCACCTATCCGGCCAGCGGCGGGGCTCCGATCACCGCGGCCTACGAGATCGTGATGCGCCGCATCCTGGAGCTGGAGCAGCAGACCAACCTCCCGAACCAGTCGACCTACTTCCCCGAAGTCCTGGAGGCCGCCCTCGATCGCGCGACGATGGTCGACATCCAGCAGCAGGAGAAGCTCGACCGTACTCCAGGCTTCCTGCCCGGCGTCGACCTCGGGGATATCACCTTCGACCCGGATACGATCCCGGCGCCCGAAGCCGACAAGGTGCTGGCCATCAATTCGACCGCCACGGGGTTCACCCTTGTTGCCGTGCCCAGCGCTTCTCTGGTGACTTCCGCGCAGACTGCGGCGACCAACGCTGCGATCGCCCAAGCGGCGGCCGAGGCGGCGGCAGTCGAAGCGGAGGGCTGGGCGGATCTCGTCCCGGTGCCGGCCGACCCTGGCGACGACGGCAAGTTCCTGCGCGCCAATGGTGGCGTCTTCGAGCTGGGGAGCCCGGTTGCCGGCGGCGATGTCGTCGGCCCGGCCAGCTCTACCAGCAACTCGGTCGTCCTCTACGACGGCACGACGGGCAAGCTCGTGAAGAACGGACCGGCGCTTGGGACGAGCGGGCATCCGCTCGTGAGCGCCGGGGCTGGCAGCCCGCCCGCGTTCGGTCAGTTGCCCACGGCAGGGATCGCCGATCTTGCTGTCACGGAGGGCAAGATCGCCGCGAACGCCGTCGGCGTGGCCAAGCTGAAGCGTGAGGGCAGCGCAGGGCAGATCCTCTCCTCCGGTGGCGCTGGCGCCGATCCCTCGTGGGGCGCTGTCCCGGCGGCGGGTGAGGCGAACACGGCCTCGAATGTCGGCGGCGGTGCCGGGTGGTGGAAGGACAAGAACGGCGTCGACCTCCGTTTCAAGACGCTCAAGCAAGGTGGCGTTACGTTCGTGCGCACTGCGGGGGATGCTGGGGAGCCGGTCATCGGGTTCAGCTCCGCCAACTTCACCCTCACCGAGAACGTCAACGACATCACCATTTCGCTGACCATCAACTACCAGACCAGCGTTGCCAGCGGAGGCTCGTAATGGACTCGGCAGCCGTACATCAGCTTCTCGGCGAATTGCGAGCGGAGATCCGCAGCGTCCGAGAGGACACATCTGAGGCCAAGGCCGCGGCGAAAGCCGCCAAGGAGGCTGCCGACGCCGCCGACAAGAAGCTCGAAGCCATGAAGAACCGCGGCTACGGCTTCATCGGCGGCGCGATGCTCCTGGCCGGCGCTGCTGGAGCCAAGGTCCAGTCCATCTTCTTCGGAGGCCACTGATGGATCAGGCGACGCTTCTCAAGTACGTAGCCGGGGCGGCCCTGCTGGGCTCTGTCTACGCCCTGGTCTGGTTCGGCATGATGGACCCGGCTCAGTACCGGGATCTCGTCATCGGCGCCCTGTCGGCGCTGGGGATCAACGCAATCGGAGGGAACAGGCAATGAAGATCTTCATCTCGATCCTGGCTGCTTTGGCGCTCGTCGGGTGCGTCAACGCCACCGACGTCGTCGAGCAGGCCGAAGGTCGCGAGGAGCTTCAAGCCCTCGCCTCGCTGGCGATCGACGATCTGACGAACGCGAAGGCGATGGCCGAGGCGGCGGACGATCCGATCGCGGCCATGTGCTGGGGGGCTTTGCTGAAGCACGCCGAGCGGGCGAAGGAGCTGGCAGCGCGCGAGCGCATCGGGGTCGCCGAGAAGTGGCAGCTCATCCGGAACCTTCGCCGGGGCGAGTCGGAGCGTGACGCTTGCTCGGTCCTCATCGACGACGCGAGGCAGAGCGTGCTCCGGCTCGTCACCCGGCTCGGGTCCGTGGCCGCCCGGTTCTAGCTGTCCTGGGAGCCCGGCTTGTTGCGGAGCGTCTGCTTCACCAAGTCGGGCCGCCCCAAGGACGCGCAGGTGTAGCAGCAGTAGGCTGGGTCGTTGCGGAACGATCTAGGCCGGATCTGCTTTTCGCAGTACCCGCACGGCACGGGCCTTGGCACCCTGGGGAACTCGATCACTTCGGCTGTCATCCTGGAGCATCTCCGATACGGCGTGGCGGATCAGGGTGGCGACGCTGCACCCGCGCTTGGTGGCGAGGGCGCGCAAGCGATCGGCGTCCTCGTTCGGCAGCCAGAGCGTGAAGGACTTCGAAGGCGGGATCGACGGCCAGCCGCCGCCCTTGCGCTTCGGGGCCGTGTGGCGGGGGTCTGGGCTCTGACGCCGGCCGCCGCTCTTGACGTCTGGTGGAGTGACTGCTTTCCCGGTCATGTCAGCTCTCCTTCACGTGCGGCGGCTTGGGGTCGGGGTAGCGGTCGATGATCTCGCTCGCTCGCCTGTTCAGTTCGGCCCAGATCTCTTCGTCGATCGAGGGCGGGCGATCGTCCTGCGCCTTGCCGTTGATCATGGCATCACGCAAGACCACGAGCGTCGTGATCGCCTTCGAGATGTGGTTGAGCCCGCTGTCGGGGTCGACGTCCTGGCCCTCCCACCACTGCATCAGATGGCGCATGGCCGCATCGTAGTAGACCGACGTACGGATGCCGACGGTGCGGTAGTTGTGTCGGCCGTACTTGCACGCCCCCTCCAGCAGCCCGAGCCCCACCTCGGCCACGACCTGGGCCGGAATGACGGAGAACGGGATCTTGCGGATGCCGACAGCGTCCTTGGGGTTGGTCTCCTTGAACCACGGTTCGAAGACGTCATGGCCGGTCTGCGGCCGTTCATCGCTCATCTCACACCTCCCAGTTTTCGACCGGCCGCCCCATCTTGCGGCACAGCTCCGAGTAGCGCTCCAGAAACAGCAGCTTCGCTGTACGAGGCTCAAGGCAAATGATCACGACACCCTCCAGATCCTCCAGGTCATCGCACGGCCACCGGAGCGGGTAGTCGAACAGCTCCTCCTTCTCGTGCTTGAGGATGCGGGTGTCGATGTCCTTGATGAACTCGGCCTCGCGCAGGTAGGCTTCCGCCGCCCCGAACTCGCGCAGGATGCGGCCGAGGAGGCGGTTCTCCATCCTCGCGTACTCCGGCCCGATCAAGGTCTTCACCGGCCGCGGGATATCGCCAAGGAACGCTTCGGCCGCGTCGTGCAGGAGCACGGCCATGCACACGTCCGGACCTTTCCCTTGGCGCTCGGCGTAGTGGCTGAGATGCCAGCAGTGCTCGGCCACGGAGTAGAAGCGGTCGACCCGCCCCTGGCCTCCGTAACGCACCGTCAGCGCCAGCCCGTTCGCGATGTCGCTCATCCAGATCGGGTTCATCTCGGGGGCGCCGGGGATGAACCGGCCGCCCGTGCTCGTCTGCATCCAGTCGGTCATCAGAACGCCCTCCGATCGAAGCCGTGGAAGCGACAGACCTTGTCGGCCGCCGCCTGGAAGTCGCGCCCGTGCTCGCCCCGCACGCCCCTGCGATCGCAGTGCGCGTGGACCATCTCGTGGGCCATGACGCGGATAAGCGCGTCCGTCGTCCCAACGTTGGTGGCCGAGACGCGGATGACGTGCTTCTCACCGTGCATCGCGTGGTCGCCGATGACGTCCCGGTGCCGGGTGACGTGGAACTCCACCTCATCCGCCTCGGGCAGGCGCCAAGCGTTGAACGGCTTCGAGGCGCGGAGGAACTCGTACGCCGCGGCCATCAGCTCGGGCGTCAGGTGGAACAGGCTAGTCATCGATCACCTCCACGTTCAGCGTCTGAACCTTGCGCCATTCGAGGCGCGGCTCCGCACCTCCCCCGGTGACGATGTAGCATCGTTCCATCCACTCCTCGCCTTGGCGAACGACCTTCCGGTAGTTGCCGGTCGGCGTCGCGACAGACGGGGCTTTAACGCTTTCGAAGTCACTCATCACATGCTCCTGTGGGGCATGACCGGCTGGGAGCCATGGCTCCAGCGGTGGTTGTAGAAGCCCCGGTTGAAGAACCGCAGCATCGTGGCGGTCATCTCCGGGATCGCACCAGTGGCCGGGTCCTGGCGCAGCTTGATGAGGTAGCCGCCGACGTGCGCCTCCAGCTTCTTCTTGCGCATGAACGGCGTCTGGTCCTCGGTGCAGCCCGTCTGTACGCAGTGGACGTTGCGGATGTTCCCGGCCCAGAGCTTGTGGTAGTGGCCGTACAAGCCGACCGCCGGCTTCTCGCCGCCGTCCAGGCTTTCGATGATCTTCTGGATGGAGTAGCTCAGCGCATAGGCCGAGCCGCCACCAGGATGCACGACGGCCAGCATCGACCACTTGCCGGTGTTGGCGTTCACCAGCTTGACGTGCGCCTCCATGTAGCCGAGGTTGACCCAGTCGGTTCGGCCCGCCTGCTGCATCACGTGCTCGGCGTAGCGCCCGATGTCGACGCCCTCGCGCTGGCCGTACCAGCCTTCGTGGTCGTCGCCGGCCACGGCATAGGTGACGAGCCCCTGGCGCTTCGGGTACTCGGCGGCGAGGTAGGCGAGCTGGGAGTCCATGCCATGGGTGTGCAGGTCGAACTTGTTGAAGCGCGCCTCGCCATCAATCCAGTTGCCGGCGTTGAACACGCGATCGGCGCCCTCGTCGGCGAAGCGATCGTAGAGGCTGTTGAGTACGTCGAGGCGCTCGTACTTCGAGCCGAGATGGTTGTCGCTGGTAGCGCCGAAGACGAAGGTGTTGTCGGGGCGGCTGACGTACTCGAAGATCGGGCCGCCGATGAACGCCGGCTGCACGTCCTTCTCCAGCGTCCAGCTATCGCTGCGCTCGTGGATATTGTGGCCTTGGCGTCGCAGCCTGTCGATCTCTTCGGCTTCGCGACCGTCTTCGACCGGCCCTTTGTCACGCACGACCGGCCCCTTCTTCAGCCGCTCCAGCAGCGTCAGCTCGGGCGGGGGCGGCACCTCCAAGGGCGCGGCAGCGGTCGGCGGCTGCGGCGGCTCAGCCCTTGGCGGGGGCGCAGGCAGCTTGAACAGCTTCCAGTCGGGCTCGATGCCGTGGACGTACTTGATCGTGCGGAAGACGCAGACGGTCATGGCGTTGCGCCCGAGACCCAGCTCGTCCGCGGCTTGAGTGAGCGCCCCCGGCCCCTTGCCAGGGAAGCCGGGCGGGCGAAAGCCGCGACGCAGGCAGTCGTTCACCGCAGCAACGCGGCGCTCGGCTTCGACGCGGGGGACCGGCGGTGTGGCCATCGTTCACTCCCTCGGGATCGAACTGGTCGAATAGACGAACTCGGTCATGAGCTTCAGGAAGGCTTCCGCCTCCATCACCACGACCCACGGGCGGTTGTTGCGACGATGGAACACCAGTGCATCCTCCTCCGGCTCCTTGTCGCCGTTGGCCTGGGCCAGCGCGTCGTAGAGCGCGAACGTCTCCGAGCGCTTCACCTCGATATGGAAGCCGTCCATGCTGTGGACGACGTCAGGGCTGTCGCCGCCGCCCGCGTACTGCTGGCCGCGCCGCGCCTCGAAGCCGTACTTCTTGAGAAGGGCAGCGACTTCACGCTCGCCGACCTTGCCTTTGGTCTTGCTCATCGCACCCATTTCATCCTCACTTCTTGTAGCGGTTGCCTTCCCAGCCGTCCACCCGGATCGGCCAGTCTCGCGCGAATTCCGGCAGCGCACCGAGCGCGATTTCTTCGAACTCCTTGAGTGACCCAAAGCCGTCTGGAACCTCAGCCACGATCTCGTCGTAGACCGTGAGTATCACGTGATACCCTGCGGTCTCGACTGCCTGTGCTGCCGGCCAAAGGATCTGACGCGCCGTAGCCTGGATCGCGTTCTCGGTCAGCTTGCCCCCGTAGGTGTGGGTGCGGAACCAGGACTTGCCCTTCTTCGTCATGTAGGTCAGGGCGGGCTTCGGTCGACAGTCGCACGTACCGTCGGCGCAATCGTCGTTCAGCTCGGGGTCGTGCCAACGCGGCATCTTGGTCCGCAGCTCGGGCTTCCAGTACCAGATGCACTTGCCGTCGGGCAGGACCATCGCCAGCCAGTCGTCGACCATGTCGAAGCCGAAGTCGCGGTAGCTCGTCTCGCGTCCCGTGGCCACGCACTCGATCGCGGCGTCTTCCATGCCGTACCACATTTGCTTGATCATCGGGTGCTCGGCGCGCCACGCCTTGCAGATCTCGATGATGCGCTCGTCGCTGTGGCGTCCGCTGTCGTCGAACTTCAGCCACGCGTTCAGCGCGCCCTGGTAGCCGAAAGCGAGTTCGCAGTTATGAACGAGGATAGGCCCCGCGACTGTGCGGATCATGAACCGCTTTCGCGGCCCCGCATTTGCAATGTCGAAGACGGGCCTCAAGCTCAGCAATCCGGGATTGAAGCTCCCAGACTTGGCGCTTCTTTCCTTTGCCGCGCTCGGCAAATCGAAGGTTCCCTGGTTCGTAGCCTCTATCGACGTCGATGCGGTCGATCTCCAGCTCAGGTTTATCCCAACCTTCGAGACCCATGAGGTAAGACAGATATTTACGTTTTCCTGCAACCCCCTCAGTCCACTCCGGCCAGACGCGAATGCCGCGCGCGCCATAGTTTCGGTGCCCACCCGGCCGGCAGCGAGTAAGGCATGCAGAGATGCGGTTAAGCAGCCGCCTACGATGGGCATCATCGGGGCAAATGTCGGCGAACCCGAAGAAGTTCTTGCGCCATTTGGCGGCTTTACCGAAAGCGCATTTCGGGCAGCTTCGCGTCTTCCCGTTTCGCAAGTTACTCTCGGCGACGAGATGTTTTCCGACCCCGCAGTCGCATGATACCCACACCCCCAGGACGCCTCCGAAAGCGCCGCGCTTGATCCCGCAAACGGTAAGAGATCCATACCGATCCCCAAGATTTGGTTCAGGTATGGTGCGGCAAAAGCGGCCTCCACCCACACCCCCTCCCGAACCAAGACCTGATGGTCTAGCGTGATCTCGACCCCCATCATCTCGAACGTCGGCTTGACCCCCTGGAAGACTACGCCGCCGTGGCTTACCCATTCGATGCCGTCCCAGACTCTATCATTAACCGTGACATCTACGATATCCTTCCAGCCGTCGTCAGTCAATACCTGAGTGCTAGCGCCTAAACATGTTTTACCGTCTTGTCTTTCGTACGGATGCGTCTCCTTGGTCACGGTGCCGGGCGGCAGGCCGTAGATCTTGTCAGCCATCGCCTCGTAGATCTTGACCTTGTTGCGGAAGGCGTCGACCTTCCACTCCTCGCCCGCCGCGCACGCGAGTACGACGGCTTCGATCGACACGTAGTCTAGTGCCATGATGCGCTTGCCCTTCTCGGGCTGGATGAAGTAGCGCAGTGCTCGACTGACCGCCTCGGTTGGGCTGCCGTAGAGGCAACGCAGCCAAGTCGGGTCGCGGTACATGATGTCGCGCACGAGCTGGCCGGGGTCCATCTTCTCCCACGAGCGCACGAGGTTCAAGGGTTGGAAGCCCGCGCCCGTATTGCGCCCGGTGTTCGTACCATGATAGCGCGTCTGGAACCGAGCCCGGCCATCCGACCCGAGCTGCGAGATCATCTTGTCGAGCTTCGTGGTCGACGCCTTGTTCAGTTCCAGGCGGATCTTCATGGCCCGCCGCGCTGGCCCCTGCGGCACACGCCCCTCTTCGGACAACGCAGCCTCCAGAGTGTCGGCCGTCATGTCAGGAAGATCGACGCCATTCTGCTCCAGCCACGCCTTGACCTTGGGGAGCTGGGTCGGGTTGAGCCCGGTCAGCTCGCGGAACTCCGCCTTCAGCTCGACCGCCACCTGCTCTATGACGTCGGCCGCCGCGGCGATGCCAGCCTTGTCGAGCTTGAGCCCACGCGCGTTGGCGCGAAGATCGAGCTGGAAGATCGGCAGCTCGCGCTCGGGCAGATCCCCCAGGAAATCCGAGACCGATTGCTCGATCGCCACGTCCTTGCGGCAGTAGTTCACGAACTTCTGGAAGTCCTCGGGTGGGATGACCTTCTTGGCGGTCTTGAGGTAGAGCTTGGAGTATCTGGTGATGAGGCGCCCGCCCTCCGGGTCCTTGCCCTCGTAGCCGAGCACGTTGGCCAGCTTGTCGAGATCGTGGGGCAGGGCGTAGTAGGCGGCGACGGCCATGGTGTCGCGCCACTGATGGTCGAGGATCTCGACCCAGCCGTAGCGCTTGACCATGATGTTGCGCCAGATGGCGTACTCGAAGGAGACGTTGTGCGCCTCAACCTCGTCGCCCAGCATGATCATCATGTAGAGGTCTTCAGGGCACCTATTGCTGTCGTGCTTCCCCGGCCACCAGTCCTGGATCGGCTGGTTGTCGATGCCGTAGGCCATGCAGATGATCTCGGTCGAAGGGTCCTCGGAATAGGCCCAGGCTCCCGTCTCGCCGAGATCGGCGTAGCTCTTCGTCTCGAAGTCGATCGTGACCGGCACGTCAGACCCCGTAGACCTTGTCCTGCTTCGCCTTGATGGCGTCCGTGCGCTCCGCATCCTGAAGGCACGACGACACGTAGGCGCGGATCAGGGCCGAGCGCGACTTGCGCAGCTTGTGCGCCTGCTTCGCCAGACGATCGTGCAAGTCGTTGGGGAGATAGACGTTCATGGTCCGGTGCTTGACTGGGAACTTGGGTCGGCCCGCCATCTCGCTCTCCCGCTTGAAGAAGGTGCCGGCTTCGAGGCCGCTGGCCGGCGCAGTGTTAGGACCCACTCACCTTGAAACCCCGACCGTTGGCGATTGCAACGTTACGCCGGGCTGCCGCAAGGTTCGCTTCCGCCTCAATCTCGTTCAGCCTCGACGGCGCCGACGCTCCCCGTCGCCCGCCTCGGCCCCCGGAGCACGCCCGACCGGCTTGAAGAGCTTCGAGGCATCACGCGATGCCGCGAGCTTCTCGCCGTCACGCGTCTTCTGGAACGACACGAACCAGAACTTGACGTGCTTGTCGTCCGAGCCGACGTCGCGCCCGGCCGAGATCGTGACGGCCAGGATACCGTAGCAGCCGGGGTAGATCTCGGCCGTGTTGTTCTGGGCCAGCCCGATGAGATCGACGTTCTCGTTGTAGACCGCGACCCCGCCAGGGCCGTCGATCCCGTCCTTGTTGAACTTCGTGTTGCAGCGGACCACGAGCTTGCCCTTGTAGGCGTCGCCCTGCTTGCCCTTCTCCTCGCGCTTGGCCGCGAGCTTGTTGCCGTCGAGGAACGGCGTGCGGATCGTGCCGTCGAAGAACTCGTCTTCGATCTTCTTCGTGTCGCCCCACTCGTCGAGCGCCGCCTGGAGCAGGTCGTCTTCGATCGTGCCCTCGCCCTGCACGTCCTTGGGCTCGTAGGCCATCTCGATCTTGTACATCGGATCGCCGTCGCGCCCACGTCCGCTCGGGTCCTTGTAGATGTCGCGCTCGAAGAGAGCGTGGTTGATCAGCCGCCCCTCCGGGAGCAGGATCACCTTCTTCTCCTTCTTCGCATCGTTCGCCTTCGCCATGTTCAGTCCTCCTTCGTGGATTGCCTAATTGCGGGACTTCTTGACCGGCTGGAACAGGGACTTGGTGTCGCGATTGACGGCCGGTCGGGCGTCGCTCATCGGCACGAGGGTAAGCCCGGCCTCGGGCTTGAACGCGTAGCGCGCCGCGAGATCCTTGCCCCTCGGCAGCGTCTCGATCTCGGCCGGCGATTTCAGCTCCGACGGCTTCCAGGCTTCAGCGCCGTACTCCTTGATGAGCGCAGCCTCAGCCTCGGGCTTCCATTCGCGGTTGACCTTGGCCGGCCCGAGCTTCCACTTCTCGAAGGTGGCGCCGTGCTGGAGACGGTTGAACGCGGTCTTCTTCACCGCCGCCGAGACGATCTTCATGACCGCCTCCAGCTCCAGATAGCGCTCGACTTCCGCGTTGGTCAGCTCGTTGGCGCCCTTCACCGCGGCCTCGGCCTTGTCAGCGATCTTCGCCGACGGGTCGATGTTGGAAGCCGCCTTGATCTTGTCGGCCATGGCCATGAACTCCTCGACGTCCTTCTTGAGTTGGGGGCAGGCACGGAAGCGAGCCGGGCAGAAGCGGCAGTGCTCTCCGCTGACCGTCTCATTCGACACCATCGCGCGGTCCATCGCCGGCAGCAGCGTGTCGACGAGCCAGCCGTCGAGATCCTTCGTCGAGATCGTCCACTCGCGAACCGGGCCAGCGTAGTGCCAGCCGCGGGGCTGGGCGATCACGATGCGAACGGTATCGACGAGCTGCCAGAGATCGAACTTCTCCATGATCCCGCCGGCATAGTAGAGGCACTGCGGGTTCCACGGCACCTCGACGACGACACCCATCCCATGCTTGTAGTCGACGATCGTCAGCTCACGCTTCACCAGATTGATGCGCCCGAAGTCGAGCGAACCGTAGTACAGCGGGTGGAGCGTGGGGCAGTGGAAGTGATGCTCGATCAGCGTACTCTCGGTGTTGGCGAGGTGACGCCCGAACTCCTTCCTGATCCAGTCGACGTAGACCTGAACAGCGTCGGCCATGTCCTTGTCGACCTTGAAACCCTCAGCGATCTCCTCGCCGATGAACGTCCAGGCGTCGCGCACCGTGATCAGGCAAAGCTCGCCCAGCTTGTGCGCAGCCGTCCCGCGGGCAGCGTGCTCGCTCTCGTCGTCCTCGGTGCCCCGGCTCAGCGTGACCGAGCCGGGGCACTTCATGAACCGATGCGTGGCCGAGCCGCCGAGCGGGCTGTGGCCAACGGGCGCGTCATCAAGTGGCATGGTCATCCCCGATTGAAAAGGTGCCGGCTTCGAGGCCACTGGCCGGCGCAGTGTAGCGCGCTCCCGGCAAGGAGCCGCCTCAACCTCCCCTGTCGTAAGCTTCCTGCTCCGCCTTGAACACGAGGAAACGCTTCATCAGGTTGGTGCCCTCGTTGTGGCGCCACGGCTTCCCCTTGCGCCGCTCCTTCGGCTTGACCCAGCGCGTGTCGAACACGCGAATGACCTGGACGACCTTGCCGTTCGAGTGCTCCTCGAAGCGGCGACCGATGGCCACGTGGATCGGGGCGGCCTCGCGACTGGTGCGCAACCGCGCGTCGATCGCTGCCTTGCCCGTCACCAGACTGATCATCGAGCCGAGGAGGCGGGAAACCGTGGCGCCGCGCATCGGTCAGCCCTCCATCTCGTACTTCAGCGTGTCGAGGAACTCCCGGCGCTTGTCCTGCGGGATCTCGTTGACCGTCTCGACGCCGTAGTCCTCCTTGATGATCCGCATCACCAGCTTCGGCGTCAGCTTCTCGCCCGCCTGGGACGCGGCCTTCGTCAGGTCGGCGTCGGTGATGCGATCGTCCTTCGGCTCTTCGACGCGGCGACGGCGGCGCGGCTCCTCGGCAGCGGGCTCGGGCTCAGCCGAACGACGGCTGCGGCGCGGGCCAGCGCTGTCGCCAGCATCCGATGCACGCTCCGTCGAGGACGAGCCGGCATCCGCACCGGCACGGCGCCGACGGGTCGTCGGAGGGTCCTCGGCAGCCGGAGCCTCCGGCTCCTCGGTGCGGGTACGACGGCCACGGCGCGGCTCTTCGGCAGTCGGAGCCGCCGGCTCCTCGCCCGCTTCGATCTTCATGGAAACGAAGATGCGCTGAAAGCTCTTCAGCAGATCGGCATCCTCGTCGTCCAGGATGGCGACGAACTTCTTGGACATTTGGTCCCCTTTCGTGAGGTTAGAGTTTCAAGGTATCAGATCGAGTGCTTGTGGTCAAGCGCCTGATAGATCGCGACGTCCTTGCGGATCGCCGTCGCCATCACGCGCTCGTCGAGCGTGCCCGGCACCACAGGAATGTGGCCGATCACGCGGTCGCCTGTTTGCCCCTTGCGATGAATGCGATCGAGGGCTTGGTCGTTGCGTCCCGGCACCCAGTCGGGCTCGGCCAACACGACGTCCTGGGCGCGGGTGAGCGTCCAGCCCTCGCCGATGACTGCCGTCTGCCCGAGGATGATCTTGATGTCGTCGCGCGACTGGAACTGGTCGACCGCGAGCTGCTTCTTCGCAGCGCTCGTCGAGCCGTCCATGTAGACCAGCCCATATTTACTCAGCTTGTCTCGTAAAAATGCGAGCACACTCGTGTGCCACGCCGTCACGACGAGCTTGTCCACGCCGCCGTCAATCAGATCCTCGATGTACGCAGCCACGCTCGGCATCTTCGCCTCGCCCAGCATCTTGCGCGCCGTCGAGATGGCACCGTCGACAGGCAGCCCATCGTTGAATGCGTCGGGGTCCATCTCGTAGAGACGCGAGGCGATGGCCCAGCCGGGGTGCTTCAGCGCCCGCCGCATTTCGCTCGTCACCTCCAGCGGGAAGGTGTGCCATTGCTTCGGCGGCAGCTCGTGCAGAACCTGCTCCTTCAGCCGACGCACCATGATGTGCTTGCGCAGCCGATGCTGAAGCTCGTCGAGGTTCCGCGGTACGTTGCGCACCTTGTCCGACCAGTGCAGCTTGTTCGACCACGCCTGTAGCTTGGGGTCGTAGACCGGGCCGCGCACCATGCCGCCACCCAGGTCGTAGTAGTGCTCGCGGAAGGCGTCAAGGCTCATGCGGTCGATCGCGTCCCAGTTGAGAAGCCGGGCAGCGTTATAAACCTCCAGTGGCTGATTAGGAAGTATGGTCCCCGATGCGAGCGTGATGCGCCCGGCCACTGATGGGATGCAATCCGGTGCGCAGATCGCTCGCGTGCGCGTGTTGCCCTTCGGGTCCTTGATCGCGTGCGCCTCGTCGAGGATCACGTGATCCCACCGCACGTCAAGGATCGCGTCGAGGATCGACTGGTTGGCCAGCAGCGCGTAGGAGATGATGACGTAGTTGGCGTCGAGGCTCACGCCGTCACTCGACTTCAGCACAGGATAGGTCGAGACGTTGGGGATCGTCGACCACGCCCAGATCTCGCGCTCCCAGTTCAGCCGAAGGCTGGCCGGGCAGACGACGAGCGTGTGCTTCGCCTCGATCGCGTTGCCGAGCAGGATGCACTCGGCCGTCTTGCCCAGCCCCGGCGCATCGCCGAACAGATGATGCCGCCGCTCCAGACCGTACTCGACCCCCGCGAGCTGGTACTGCATCGGCTTCATGTTCGGCGGCGCCGGGGCACGGTAGAAGAGCGGCTCGACCGCACGGCTGCGCTCGACTTGGTAGTCACCCACCCTCGATCTCCTTCGCCGCCGCCTCGCACTTGACGCAGTAGCTAGTCGGCATGTGTCCAGGGACGAACCCCCATTGGCTGTTCTTCATGGACGTGCTCATCGTGCTGCGCCCGCAAAGCGATGCGGCTGGCCGGCCGGCGCCCACGACAAGCCCGAACGCGAAGTCCATGATTGTTCCCCAGCGATGAAGGAAGAGGGAGGGCCAACCCCGAGCCCTCCCCCAGGTAGCGCGTCAGGTCTTGCGCGTGCGCCGCAGGCTCGGCGGGATGTGGAGCGGGTCGTCGCTCGACGTCTCCTGCGCGTCGCCCGGCGACGGCTCCAGCGCCGAGACGAAGCGCCCGCCGACCTCGCCCGCCGACCAATGGACGAACTCCATCTTGTCCTTGGCCGACAGGGCGCCGAAGGCCGTCTTGAGCCCTTCGAGCGTGAGCGGCTCCTCGGTCTTCATCTCGGCCGACTTGGCCTTCTGCTTCAGCTCCTTGACCTCGGTCTTGCTGAGCAGCTCCATGCCGTTGTCCGCGGCGAACGCGCGCGTCGCCTTCAGCGCTTCGTCGGGCTTGGCCGCCAGCAGCGCCTCGGCCGGGCCGAACACCTTGTTGGCCAGCTCGCGGGTCTTCTTCTTTTCGCGGAGCTGCCGATTGGCCTCGCGGTTCTTGCCGCGCATGTCCTCCAGGGCGATCTGCGGGTTCGGGGCGCCACCGACGCTCGCGAGCTTGCGCACGGTCTCCCAGGACTGCTCCTTGATGTTGGCTGCGGCCCACTCCTTGAAGCGGACGCCCGACGCCGCGCAGATGGACTTGGCCTCGCTCAGCCGCAGCGCCGCCGCGAGCCGATGATCGTCCGCCTGCCCGTCGAGCTTCGCCACCTTCTCGAACCGGACGTTGATCTCGTTGGCGATCGGCGTGAGCTTCTTCTCGGCCTGCTCGACCGACAGCTTGGGCTCGTCGCCCTTCTTCACGACGGCGACGTTGGTCTTGCCCTTGAGTTTCTTCTTGCCCTTCGCCTTGAGGGCCTTGCCCTCGTCGGCGAACTTCCGCTTCACGCTCTCGACGCGATCGGCGCGCTCTTCCGCAGTCTCGCTGGACTTCATGATGGTCTCCCCGAGGGTTGGATTGTCGCCGTCTCTCCGAGCTGTCACGCCTCGTCGGTCGGGTCGGCGTTCACCATGCCCCAAGGTATCTCAGGGCGAGTGCTTGTGTCAAGCGCCGCGAACGGCGGAGAGCCGGAGGCCCTGGATCTGGTCCATCGGCAGCGACCCCTTGGCCACGACGCAGCCGTTCGCTTCGGCGAGGATCACGCCGACATAGGCGGGAATGGCCGGCGAGAACATCAGCACGACGACGTCGGCCTTGTCGTCACTGACAGGTTCGGCCGCGTTCCAGAGCGCGACGATCGTCTGCGCCTCGCTGCCGCTGAACGCGCGCACGCTGAGGCTGGGGATCTGGGTCGCAGTATTGGAGACCACCGTCTGGACGCGCTCGCACTCCTGCGCTCTGACGCCCAGCGAAGAAGCTACCCCCACGGCCAGGGTGACGGCGAACGCGAGGGCACGGAGCATTGAAGCCTCCTACGAGGGAAGGCACGTATGGTATCACGAGAGACCACGAAAGTCAAACGCTTGCAATTCCGGCCGCCTCGTGCCAGCATAGGAGCGAACTGTCAACTCGTCGGGGAAATCATGACGTCTCTGCTGGAGGCCGCACTCGCCTACGCCAGCGAGCGCGGCTGGGCCGTGTTCCCTTGTAGGTCTGATAAGACCCCTTACACGCAGCATGGAGTTCTGGATGCGTCCTCCAATCCCGAACAGATCAAGAAGTGGTGGCGCGAGTGGCCCAAGGCCAACATCGGGCTGGACGTCGGCTCGGCTGGTCTTATGGTGCTCGACCTTGATCCCGGCGCCGATCGCGAAGCGCTTGCTCGCGCCGTTGATGGGCTTCCTCCTACTCTGCTACGCGCGCGAACTCCGCGCGGCGGAGAGCACCTCTTCTATGCACTCGCTGATGGGGAGCGCGTACCACCAAGCGCTAGCAAGGTTGCTGAACACGTAGACGTCAGGAGCTTCCACAGCTACGTGCTGTTGGCGCCCTCGCGCACGGCTGACGGCGCCTATACCTGGGAGAGCAACGGCAAGCCCGCCTACCGCACCGATGAGATGGTGCGCATGGCCAGCGTTGCGCGCGAGAAGCACCGCGACCGCGACACGTGGCTGATCGAGCCGGACCTCCCAGAGAACATCGGCCTTGCCGTCGAGTGGCTGAAGACCAAGGCGAAGGTCGCGGTCGCGGGCCACGGCGGCGATCACATGGCCTACGCCACCGCCGCGCACATGAAGAGCTTCGGTATCAGCCAGGAGCTTGCCTTCGATCTCATGTGGGAGCACTGGAACCCGCGGTGCGTGCCGCCGTGGTCCCCGGATCAAGTCGACCACCTCGAAACGAAGGTGCGCAACGGCTACAGCTACAACACCAGCCCGCCCGGCAACCTGACGCCCGCCTATCGCGTGGCCAAGGGCAGGAGCCTTTTCAAGCCGGTCCTCAGCGATCTCGTGGCGGGTCGCGAGATGACGGCGGGGCGCTTCCGCTTTGTCGACCGCGAGGGCATGGAGTCCATTAGCCCGCCCGAGTGGTTGATCCCCGATCTTCTGCCGAGCGGCGCTTACGCACTCTTGGTGGGCGCCAGCGGCACGTTCAAGACCTTCCTCGCCCTCGACATCGCGCTGTCGATCGCGACCGGCGTCAACTTCCCGTGGGACGGGAACTGGCCCAAGATCGGCGCGGCGGGGCCTGTGCTGTTCTCGGTCGGCGAGGGCCGGCCTGAGTTTCGCAAGCGCGTGATGGCGTGGGAAAAGCGCTACTGGAAAGGCAAGCACGCCGACGGGTTGGTGCTCGCCGATCCCGTGCCGCTGATCCAGGAGGACCTTAACCCCTACCTCGACGGCGCGCTGGCGATGAGCGAGAGCGGGTACAAGCTGGTCGTGATCGATACCGTGGGCAGGGCCATGCAGGGCGTGAACGAGAACGCGCAGGAGTACGCGAGCGCCTTCACCAAGATGGTCGAGACCCTCCAGCGCGAGCTTGGCTGCACGGTCCTCGCGCTGCATCACACAGGGCACGAGAGCAACCGTGCGCGAGGCTCCAGCGTGTTCCCGGCCGATGCCGACACCGTGCTCGTCACGGAGCGTGCCGAGAAGGAGATGACGGTTGCGCTGTCCATGTTCAAACAGAAGGACGCGACCGAATGGGACAAGCCCAAGATGATCGCGATGGAGAAGGTCGACTTGGTCCTGGGCGGGCGCAAGATGGACAGCCTCGTGGCCGTGCCGGCGAAGGAGAGTGCGCGCGCGCCTGAGAGCGTGCGATCGGCCGTGGCTGAGGTTGCGACGACGCTGGTGCTCGACACGGCTGTCGCGGCGGTGCTCCAGTCCAACCCGGCGAAGGCGTGGACGACGAAGGAGCTGTCGCAGATGGTGGCGGCGCGCGATGAGATCGAGGTCTCGTCGAAGACGCTGGAGAACCGTCAGCTCGTGGAACTGCGCGAGAAGAAGGGCACCAAGGCCCATGCGTGCTACGATCCGGCCACGCGGCGCTGGAAGTGGAAGAACTGAAACGTCGGCAGATCCGCCTAAGTGCCGACACCTCCCAAACGGGAAAGGGGCGCCGCGATTGCTCACGACGCCCCTTGTGCGGAACGGGAAGGATGAGGTCTAGCGCTGGATGGTGGGAACCCTCTCCGACGGAAGTGCCTGAGACGGTCAGGCAGCCGCTGCGGGGCTCAGCCCCTCAGTTCTTGACGCAGTAGCGATCGCTGCGCCAGTTGTAGCAGAAGTCCGAGACGACCTTGCGGTGCGTGCTGCCGTCCTCGACGAACGCGTAGTTGGTCCGCGTCGCCGAGGTGTCGCGATCGGCCGGGCCGGCGAACGAAGCCGGGTCGACCGGGGCCGACGGCGCCGACGGGCGATCGTTGCTGGGGCGCTCGTTGCCCACGCGGGCGTTGGCGGCGCCGAGGGTGACGAACAGGGCGGTCATGGCGAAAGCGAGCAGTCGGATCATGATTGGGTACTCCCCGAGTTTGCGTCCCCGACTGAGGTTGCGATCCGCTCCAGCGTGTCGAGGACAATGTCGGCTGGATCGTGGGTGGTAGGGAAGCTGGTGACAATGCCGAGCGACCCCAGGATCTTCACCGAAGCGGCGAGCACTTCGGCGCGGTAGGTCTCCAAGCTAGCAGGGTCGCTCGACATCGTCAAGTCACTCCTTGTCGGTCTCTTGATCGAGGTCGGCCAGGGCGCCGATCTTATCCATGCGCTCTCGCAGTTCCTCGGCGCGCTCGATCAGCTTGTCGAGCTTGATCTTCTGCGCTAGGAGGATCTCGACCATCGAACGCTCGCCAAACGTTATACAGCTTCGCTCTCCCGGCGAAAGCTCGACGGTGTACTTCCCGAAGTCGGCGCGCTTGATGGTGAAGCCGGGCTTGGCCATCTTCAGCTCGGCCTCCAGCTTAGCGAGGCGTTTGGTCATACCGTCGATGTAGCCTTTCTGGAACGCCGCCGCCTGCTTGGTCAGCTCCAGCTCGCCCTGCAAGGCGGTGTTCTTGCGGCGCAGATCGTCGATCGTGAGGCCCTGCTCGTGGTTGGCCTTCTTGACGCGGTTGAACTCCCGCAGAAGCTCCGCGAGGTTCCACGTGGCGATGCTCGTGCCTTCCTCGTGCGGCACCCAGACCACGTAGTCGAACGCGTCCTCGTAGGTCAGCTCGCGCTTGCTGGCCGCCTTGCGCAGGACGGCGTTCTCGCGGCGCAGCGCGGTCAATTCGAACGTCCGACTGACCAGCGTATTGCTGAGCGCATCCAGTTGGAACTTGAGCGTTTCGACGTTGAACTCTCCGTAGGTCGCCATCGTCATTCTCCCCTTGTCAGCGCCGTCGTTTGATAGGCGCGGACGATAGCCGCGACAGTCTCGCGGCAAACCCGGCACTCACCGTTGCCTTGGCAAGCCCCGACTTCGTCGGTGTCCTCATGCCGCAGCCGGCAATACTCCGCAGCCGCGGCGCCAAGCGGATCATGAGGCTGCGCGGGCTCGGGCAACGAGATCGGCTCGGATACGCCCGTCTCGCGATCCCAGCGCTCGCCCCTCGGACGGCCGCCCATATTCTCGTGCCAGAACCCCACATGCGTCATCGTAGGCGACCCCTTCTGCCAACAGCTCGGCCATTCGAACGATACGAGCTTCGATCTCCGCTTGATCGTACACCGGGACGACCAAGCGGTCAAGCTGACGCCGGCTCATCGGCAAACCTCTTTGTAGGTGCAGGCCCAATCCCCCGCTTCGTCCGTCGCCTTGCAGAACGGGCTGTCGAGATCTTCGCCATGCGGCAGGCTGTGATCGCTGAGCACGTCCCACCCGTCGTTACCCAGGATGAAGCGCAGCTAACGTGTGCGGTTTTCCTTTCGCACGTAGACCAGCGCATCGCCCGTGGCCTCCAGATGCGGGAGCACGGCCAGCGCGTCGGGCGTGGTCTCCTGCTCGGTGCGATCGTAGACGTCCGACTGCGTTTCGTAGGGCAGCCAGCCCAGATCGCGCAGGTTGTCGAAGATGCGCAGGATGGTCAGGCGTTCAAGCCGGGTCATGTCAGCCGATCCTTTCGATCTCTGCGGCGAGGTAGCGCACTTTCGCCAGTGCTTCGGGGTTGCTGGCCCAGTGTGCCACGGCTTCTTTGAATCTGAAATCCCGGCAACCGGCGAACACTCTCCATTGTGCGCGGTTGGCGTCGTAGGCGGCGAAGAACTCGTAGCCGCGACGGTCTCGCCCGGCGCAGACAAACCGCCGAGCGCCGAGCTTCACGTAGTTGCCGAGCTTCACGTAGTTGCCGAGCTTCACGTCGTCGCCGAGCGTCACGTAGTTGCCGAGCTTCACGTCGTTGCCGAGCTTCACACCGTCGCCGAGCGTCACGTCGTCGCCGAGCGTCACGTAGTTGCCGAGCTTCACGTAGTTGCCGAGCTTCACGT
>ERZ761601.67-NODE-67-length-34905-cov-5.382095_pt1 | contig 34905 bp, 35 predicted proteins | sample MGYA00433092_ERZ761601 | MGnify/ENA primary metagenome ERZ761601 (study PRJEB28899, sample SAMN03785571) | bioreactor sludge metagenome | biome: EBPR Sludge; feature: EBPR Bioreactor; material: 0.22µm filtered reactor supernatant | place: Saint Lucia: Queensland...
GACCGTTGGCGAGATCCGGACGGCGTTCGTTTCCAGCCATCGGGCCAGCTCAACGGGTATGCGGCTTTCTCCTGGTTCATCGTGTTAGCTCCTTTTGGGGAGGGGGGAGGTAGCCCTGCTGAATCCATTTCGCCCCATTCCTAGCGCCAGGGATCAGACTGACGGGCCACCTGCCCCCCCCAGGAGCGAGGTGCATCACGCCTCGCGCCTATTTCCCTCCTTTGAATTTGCTCACGGCCGTGCGGAGGTCAGATTGCAGCTTAGCGAGATAATCCGAACCGAGGACCGAGTCCTGTGCGGCTTCGGTATAGACGGCCACGGCCTCCGGCTGATTGGCAGCCCGAATGATGCGCGAGCGGAAATCCTGATAGAGGATGTCCATGTCGGCCAACTGGTGATCCATGAGCTCCGGCGTCTGCGCGGCCGTCTCCTCTTCGGCTGGGGTTTCGGCCGGCGGTTCTTTGGCCGCTGGCTTCGCCGTCTCCTTCGATTTCTCCGTCGTGGGCTTGGCTGCCGGCGCCGATCCGTTCCCGTTCCCGTTGCGGATGTTCGCCTTGACGGCCTCCATGTCCTCCGCATCCTGGTCCGGAGACTCGGCCGTATAGTCGGCGTCGATCGTGTTCCCATCCATCCCGAGCACATTGAGGCCCAGGTCCTGCGGGATCTGCGCCTCGTTCGCCTCATCGAGGGCGACGGCGCGCGCGAGATCCGTGCTCGCCGGCAGGAATTTGCAGAGCCGACGGCAGACCGTCTTGAGGCACATCTCTCGAGGGTTATCGACCCAGGGCCCCGACTTGGCCGCCTTGGAGAACTTATCCCGAAGGGCATAGACCTCCTCGATGCTCATTACCTCGAAGTGGTGGCCGCCATTCGTGAAGGCTCCGACCGCATAGACATGGGTGACATCGCCACGCTTCGCCCCAGGCTTGTGGATGAGGTACGGCTCAAGCCCATAACCATAATCAAACTCATCGCCCTGCCGGACTTCGTGCGCGAACACGTTCCGGACCTTGCCGCTGTTCGTCGCGAGCTTGATCAGCCCCTTGTAGCCCGCGATGAATTGGGCCTCTTTCCTCGGCGGGTTACATTTCTTGTTCCAGAACGGCACTGCATACGCTTCGCCCCGCACGTCGAGCTCTAGGCCCAGCTGCGCGGCCGCCATGAACACCCCGACAAAGGAGGCCGGGGTACAATCTCGGAGCTCCGGCTTGCGACTGTAGGAGATCGCCAGCTGGATCATGCGCTCGGCGTTGAGGTACTTCGGCATGATGCGATTGATCACCCCGATATTCTGCGTGATGAGCTCGGCCACGCCGACCGGCGCGGGAGTCGTCGGCTTTTGGGCTGGCCTGGATGCTGTCGTGGTAGCTGCCATGATGAGAGGCCTCCTTTCGTGATGACTGACAGGTCAGTGAGTGGTTAGGCGGCCGGGACCATGTCCAGATCCGCGATCTTCTTCGCCCAGGAACAATGCTGACAGTTCGAGCTTGGCAGCGGACGACTCCCAGATAAGATCTCCGTCGCCGTCATGATGAGATCCATCCCATCCTCATGGTGCGCGATGACGGTCTGCACCGTGACGAGGAAGCGGATCGGCACCGCATCGGGAATGGCATAGTCCCGATCAAACTCCTCCGGCGTCGTGAATACAAAGAACGTCTCCGGGTGCATATTCAGGCCGGCGAGCTTGGCCTGCACAAAGTACAGGTCCGCCTGGGTCTGGTAGTACCGTTCGGCGTAGCCGGCCGGCGGCACTTCGCCCTTGCTCTTGTAGTCGATGATGGAGAGAAAGCCGTCCCGACGTTGGAGCACATCGTCCCAGGCGCCGATCAGGCTCGCGACACCGTGCGGCGTCGGGATGGTGGGCTTGTGGTTAGAATTCCAATGCCGCACCTTCCGGATCTGCTCCTCGTCTCCCCACAGGACGCCCGGCAGGAGGCCCTGCAGGATCGGCGGCAGCGATCCGCGGTAGCGATCGAAGAACGCCTTGGTGCGATCGTCGATCCCGTTCGGCAGTGAGGGGAAGATCCCCTTCGGCCGCTCGATCTTGAGCTTGTTGTGATCGAAAAAGCACCGTTCACAGGCATCCGACCCAGACAACAGGCTTAACTTGCTGTGTGATAATCCCCAGTCCCACTTTCCCATGGTCATCCTCCTATTGGTTTGGTTGCGGCGCGAAATAAATCGTCGAACGTGTCGAGACTCGTATCGTGCTTCCACTCAAAAAACGGGAACCCGTTCCGTGTCTGTAGATGGCCATCCTCGGCGATGCGCCTGACTGTCTTGATCGAGACCTTGATGCAGCCAGGCCTCAGATCAAACGCCTTGCACCGATTATCGAGAAAGCGCACGGCCTGATGGACGGCATCCGCCAGCGAATCGGCGGCATACTCGGCGACAAAGCCCATCTCTTGCGGCTCGCGCCGATGTTCCCCGCTGCAGTCCACGGAATAAATCTGAATCTCTGTACTCATGCGGCAATCCTCCAATTTAGAATGTTCAACGCATTGTCGGCGGCCGCTTCGTGGAGCGGATCTCGATACAGGCGCGGGAAGTCATAGCTTCCATCGCTCCGGATGTAGAGGGTCCGCATCTCCTGCACGTCCTTGTATTCCTCGAAGCGCCGGTAGATGTTGGCCTGGACGGCATGGAGCCGGTCCGGTTGGCCGGTTTTGAGATCGATGAGCGCGATCTTGCTGCGAACGATGCACTTCGCATCCGGGGTACCGCCCACCCCCCGCTTCCGATCGCGAGACGATTCCTCCAGGAGCAGCGGGATCGGATCCCACTCGGCAATGAACTTGAGAATCGCCCGTTGGTACCCCTCCCACCCGACGGCCAGATGCTTCGGGATGCTGTGGGTGAATCGGCCGTGAGAGGCGAGGGCATAAAAGAAATACTTGTGGAGATCGACGCCGCGCTGCCGAGCGAGCTCGAGCGTCTGATAGTGGACTCGGCTGAACAGGTCGGGCGCCAGCACATGGAGCAGCTGGGAGCAGGAAAAGTATTCCTCCCCGCTCTCCGGATCGCAGTATTCCCGCACGGCGCCCCTGGTGCAGATCAGTTGCATCGGCCTACCCGTTGACCGTTTGGAGCAGCTGCAACTCGCTGGTCGCTTCCGGCATGATGATCCTGGTCTCAATGGCCCGGATCCGCGTCGGCTTGAGCGCGTCCCATCGCTCCGGATACACATGATGGGTCTGGACTTCGATCTCGGCATCATCGGGAACCGTGGCGGCAAATTCCTTCAACTCTTTTCCGTTCATCGGTCGCTCCTTCATCTCACCCCCCACACCACCGTGAGCAGGACCAGGCTGACAAACAACACCAACGCCAGGCCGCCCATGATGTACGAATTGGGGTCCTTCAATTCATGTTTCGACATACGTGACTCACTCGTTTATTGGGGGGAGGCCTCTGTTAAAACCTCCCCCCGCTGCACCGAACGTCAGGCTTGGTGACGTTCTTCGCGCCTCGACGCGCGGACCCCGCTCTGCCGGGCGAGGATCTCTCCGTCGCTCCCCATCGGGGAGCTATCACCTCATGCCGAACAGGGCCCGCTCCCGCCACAATGCACCGGACAACGAAACCCTTGCCGCGCCGACTCCGGATGCTCACAAATGCACTGCCCTGCCACGACCGCGGAGACGACGGCCTCCAACTGGGTCAGGGCGTTCTCCCGAATCAACACGCTCTTGGCCAATTCCAGATAGGGGCTGCTCATGACTGCACCAGGCCGACTTTCTGCTGAATCTCGGCGTGATGCTGCGCACACATGGCCAGGAATGCGCCTGGGTAGACATTCCGAATCGTCTGCACCAGATCCACCCAGCCGTCATGCGCCAGAATCCCCCCCACCGTCAGATAGGGCACTTCGCTTTCCAGGTGGCTCGCAATCACCAGCACGGCCACCCCGTCATAGAGATCCGTGCTCATGATCGAGACCCCCTTCCGGTGTAATCGAAATCCTCGTAGACCTCGATGCCCTGCTCCAACAGCGCCTCCTCGTTGCCGCCCATGGCGACGGCTTTGTTGATCCGGGAAATGTTGGGCAGGAGAAACTCGCGGTTCAACTTGGCCAGGCGCGGATCGTTGCCGAGCAGCTTGGCTGGATCCTCGTCTTGTCCGACGCCGGCAAACCGCCAGAGCTTGACCTTGCGGCGTGAACTGCTGGCGCCGTCCTCTGTCACGACCGTCTTAGGTGCGGCCGTCTCGATGATCTTCGGCGCCTTGATGATGGGAGCAACGCCCTTCTCTTCCGCCTTCTCGATCGCCTTCGCATTGGCCGCGTTGGTCCTGCGGTTCTCTTCCTCTTGCCGGAGCCGATCGAGGCGGATCTGCTCACGGTCATAGGCGGACATGGCGCGTTCGCAATGCTGCTCCCAGAGCAGGCAGGTATCGACGGCGAGCTTAAACGGCGCCCTGGCATCCTGATATTTTTTGTAGAGCGGTTTGCCGACGGCCTCCATGAGCTCGGCATTGTCGCGGCGCTCCTGGGAAATCTTGGCGTGGAGCTTGCCGACTTCGGCACGTTGCTCCGGGGTGGTGATGCGTTGAATGCGTTGGGCCAGTTCGACCAGGCCGCGCACTTCCGGCGTCAGGTCCGGAGCGTTCGGCGCCGTGGGCTTTTTGGCTGCGGGAATGGTGGACGCAGACATACGAAACCTCCTTGGGTAGTGATGACTGAGTTACAGGAACAGGCGCGAACCGATGCGGACGAGCAGCCCGACGATGCCGATCACCCCGAGGAACACCAGGACCGTCGCGCCGGCTTGTTTGGCGGCGCCCTTGATGAGTTGGCGCCTGGTCGGCCGCTGATACGGGGTGTCGCAATACGGGCACTCGCTCAATGAGCTCTGTTTCATGGGCCAGGACACTTCCATCAGGCACTCGCGGCAGGTCCGGTAGACCATGGCGAGGTTGGTCGGTTCGATGGAGTGCAGTCGGCGTGGGTGCATGGTAGTCTCCTTTCTGAATGGTTAGCGGTATCGAAGGACGCCGTCGATGCGTTCGAGCTTCCGCGTCGGCTCCGGTGATGCGGGTCGGGCCGGCAGCGGAGGGAAATCAATCTTCATCCTGACTGACTGGTCAGTCTGTGTCGGGGCGAGCAGTTCTCGTCGGACGAAGCGGAGAATCTGACCGTTGACGCCATACCGACGCGCCTTCACCTGGCCGAGCCGTACTAGCTTCCGCAAGGTCTTGCTCGAAACCTTGAGCAGCCGGGCCGCTTCCTCTGTGGTGAGCACATCGTCTTTCGGACAATCGGGTGTCGTATCGAGCGGAGATGGACGCTCGGAGGAAGAGGGTTGAGGCATGATGCGAGCCTCCTTCAGTTGAGGGTGTTACTTGGACGGCGATGCCTTTTTGTACCGATACACAAGCGCCATGCGGATGATGGCCGCTCGACTGCAGCTCCCTTTGCGCTCCGCATCGATCTTCGCGATCAGCGCAGGCTCCAGTTCAGCAGCGACCCGTATCCGCTTCATTTTTTTAGTTCCAGTTCGTTCCATAATGTGGCCGTTATACTCCCTCCATAATTTACCTGTCAAGCACAAAATGGAACCAACTGGAACACTTTTTACATTGCAGGGACCGCCGTGGAATCATTAGGATTTGCCACGATGGGCAAGAAAGAGGAATACATCCGCATCCGATCAGATGAAGAGTTGAAGCGTGCGCTGAAGGCTGCCGCTGAACGCTCTGATCGCAAGGAAGCCGATCAGACGAGATACTTACTACGTCTCGCGCTCGGTTTGGTGGATGCGGAAAAAGACGTGAAAGAGATCAAGGCGCGGATAGCACAGATGGGAACGGTTGAATCATCGGCTCCAAGAAAAGGGGGCCACTCCCGGTGATCCTGTACCCGCACCCCTCCCAGGGCGCGGCACGCGCCAGCCTGAGAGACGATGGAATTTGGGAAATTACGCGACAGCGGGCATAAATGGCATTCCTCAATAGGAGGCCTAGGCATTTTCCTCGTCAAATCACAGGTGATGACCATGGAACTTTCAAAAGTGACAAAAGCCGCCGGTCTCATCGTCTTACTTTTAGCGGTCAGTGCCTGCGCCACCAAGCACGATGTTCGATACCGAGGCACGGATACGGAGATCGCGGCACTCACCAGAGACGCACGCGAAGCGCAGGCCCTTCAGGAGTTCGCGGCGACCTATCCAGACTTGGCCGACAAGGATGGCATGAGCGCATTTCTCACGAGTTTTCGATCTGCACAGCGTCGCGCGCACGCGTTGAAAGTGCAATTCCGCCATCAATACCCTCGCGCGACGGAGCAAGAGCTGACGCTCCTCGTGGATGATCAGATGGCGCGAGAGGGAGAGACTATGTTTGCAATGCCGCCAGCATCCTCTACTGGCCTGGGCCTGCAAGGCATCGACTGCACATCGCTGCGACTGCAGAACATGACCCACACGAGCTGCTACTAATGACCCATCTCGGCAGACTCATCGATCGCCGCCTCAACGAAATGAACTGGCAGCGTCAGCAGCTGGCCGAGGCGTTGGATATTATTCCCGTCAGCGTCCTTCCCGCACCTTCCACGCGCATCAGCAGTTACATCGGCAGACATGGAACCTGAGGGAATGACCGACCACGAGAAGGCCTGGCCGGTGGTCCCGTTTTTGACCTGTCTAGCAATTGGCCCCTCGTCATTCGAGGGGGAACGGCGCCGCGTCTGGGGCTTCTTCCGGCCGCAACCATCCTTGCTTGGTGAGGCGGCCGAGCAGCTTGCGGCGTTCGAGCTCCGGCAGGACCTGGAGCATGTGGCTTTTATAGTAGGCCTCCGCCCGGCGAAGAATCTCGCGTTCTTCCTGGTCGATGCCGGCAAGGATGGTGTCGCGTTCCTTCTTGGTGACACCGGAGAGCGGCGCCAGTGAACGCACCGATCGCTTGATGTCGGCAATCGTCCCGCCCAGCTGTTCGAACTTCTCGCGCCAGCGGGCTTCGGCCTCCGCGTCTCCCTCTTGAATCGATCGCGCGATGTTGCGGATCGCCGTACTCTTCTCGCCCCGGAAGTGGACGCCCTTCGTCTTACCGAAACGGGCGAGCCATTTCTCTTCGATGTTCTGCCAGTCACCATAGGCGGCGGATCCGGGATCCTGCCGTTGGACGACCAGGCCGGCGAACTCGTCGCCGGCGGACTTGGTCGGCTGCCCGGTGAGCTTCCGGTATTCCGTGCCCAGCGTGACCTGCTGCGCGGCATATTCCGCCCGGTCCTGAATCGCGCGCGGCCGGAACACGTCCGGGTACGTGGACTGTCTGGCCAAGAGCTCGGCCGGCAGTTTTACCAGCGGCGTAATCCCCTGCACGATCTTGTTGATCGGCGCCTTGACCACGTTCTTGAGGGCCTCGCCTGGCGTCAGCCGACCGTGCATCACGTCGGCCGTGAGCGCCGGGGCTTCGTCCAGGCCGAACCACGAGAGCAAATCCCCCATGGCACCCAGTCCGGAGAGATAGAGAATCTTGCCCTTCTCGTCGCGGCCGAAAATGATATGGGGCTTGTTGCGCGTGGCCTCATCGAGCTCCCGCTCCTCGTCCGGGAATAGCAGATTGTTGACGACTTGGAGCACCGTCCACAGGGCCGAGAACCGAACCAGCCACTTGATCGACTTGCCGGCGCCGACCAGGCCGAACCGCGAGAGTTGCGCGGCGCCGATGTCCTTGAAGGCGTTCTTGGTGAGTTGTTTGTATCGGCGGAAATTCACCTCCGTCCAGGAGAAGAACGGGATCCAGTAATTGCGCAGGTTCTGCCCGACGACACTCACCCGATCGTAGGCGCCCAGCAGTTCATTGGATAGCTTGTAGGCGCGATCGCGGAGATCCGAGAGCGCGAGGACGTTCTCCGGGATCGAGGCCCCGAAGTTATCCGGCCGGCCGGTCGGGTTGGTCTGCATCTGGGCCAGGTACTCGCGATAGTTCGCATAGCGCAGCATGGCCTCGCGGTAATCGGTGGCCAGGCGGGCCTTGGTCCAGTAGCCATTGATCACTTTCGCCGGCAGACTCGCAATCCCGCCGTGCGCTTCCTTCTCGAGCAGGGACCGGAACAGACGGAGCTCGTTCAGATCGCCCATCTCCTGGGCCTGCAGGGTGCTTTGAAAGCCCCCGCGGTCAAACCATTCCTTGACCTCTCCGGTGAGCTCCTTCGTTTTCCCGAAAAAGACAGGCCACAATTCCACGAGGCTGCTGCCGACTCGGCGAAACGCCTTCGGATTGCCGGCAAAGACGGCGTCGGCATCGCCGGTGATATTGCGCAGGTTGTAGCGGATGACCCGGCGCGGCGCCAAGAGCATGAGCTGCTTCCAGTGTCCCTGTGCGCTCCGGATGCTGTCTTGCCACCAGGTCGGGATCGGCCGGGCCATCGAGCGCAGGGTATCGTGGACGTTCATATCGACCACGTACTGCTCTTTCGGACCGCCCATCGCCATCACCTTGCGAAGCTGCTCGGCCGTGATGTTCACGCTCGGCAGGATGGCCTCTTGAAGTTGCCGCGCCAGCTGGGCCGGAATGCTCTCGGCCAGGAACAACACGTTCCCCTGCTCCGGCTGCCAGGTGGTGTACCCTTCCGGAATCACATCCTCCCAAGTCTTGAAGTTACGGCCGAGGAGTTGCTTGACGAATTCCCGCCGGCCGCTGATCCCCTTGAGGGCTTGCCGGGCGCCGCCGTTCGCCGGCGACTCAGTATCCTCGGCCCAGGAGGCCAGTTGCGCAAAGCTGATGATCCCGTTCTTCGGGATCTGCATCGCCTTCCGGACCTTGGACAAGCCCATCGCGATCTGTTTGGCAAACTCTTTCAGCTGGGCCTCGGTCGGCGTCGGCGAGGTGATCTCTCCCTCGGCCACGTCTCCAAAGAGGGCTTGCCGCTCCCGCGCGATGATCTGCTTGAGGCTCTGCTCATTGGCCTGCTTGGCCTTCCGTTCGAGCTCAGGCCGGATGTTGTACTGCTTATCGACCAGACGGATCGTCTTGGCGACTTCGACGTCATGCTCCATCTGGGCCATGACCTCAAAGTCCGCTTGCAGGTAGTTCGCGTTGATGTCCAGCGTGGAACCGTGCCGCTGCCGGAGGAAGCCCCGGCCGGTCGGGCTTTTCAGTTCCTTGCCCGTTCCCGCCGGCGTCCGCTGCCGGGTCTGCGCGTACTCCAGGACCTGATGCCGGAAATAGTTCTCTTTGTTCAGCCGATCGGCGAGGCGGTCCTGCCCAATGGCCCGCATGGCCCTGCTGTACTTGGTCTTGAGCTCAGTCCAGGCGTCTGCACGAGCTTTGACGGCGTCCTCCACGTCGGGGTTCTGACTGACTAGTCGGTCAATCTCGGCCAGGTTTCGCGCGACGGAGTCCTTGGTCAGCCCAAAGGGAAGATCCCGATCGAGATCGGCCTCTCGCGCCAGGTCATCGAGGATCACCTTGCGAGTGAAGAGATCGAGTTGCTTCGGGCCGAGCTTGCCGGTAATTCGATCGAGACGGCGGATCACCCGATCGGCCGCAATGCCCTTCTGTTTTTGCAGGGTGAGCAGCGAGGTCCGGAGCGGACTGTACTCGGCCGTGTCCGGGAGGGTCGGAAATTCGCGCGTGGAATGCGCGATCTGCTGCAGGACCTCGCGGATCTTGTCGGCGGCACGTTCCGGCTTGACGCCTTCCTTGGCCGCGAGAAAGCGCGTCTCTGCGTCCGGCTCATCGAACTGCACGACCTCATTGGGCCCGAGGCCTTGGATCAAGTCGTTCCGCTGGTCCGTCCGCCCGGGCACGAGTTGCCCGACGGGGATGGATCCGCGCTCATTGGCGATCGCCTTCTGTGCTGAGGCGAGAAACTTGGCGACAGGGTGCAATTTCAGGATCCGGCCGAGCACAGTCCCGGATGCTTCGCCGGTCGGCACAAAGAACCGGCGGGTGCTTCCGATGACCTCCGCGAATGCGCCGGCCTTGGTGAGCTCCTCCTTGTGCATGCCAACGGTATCGCCCTGCACTTCGATGCGAGCTTCGCCGGCCACCTTGGAACGGCGGACCGTCCAGCCGTTTTGCAGAACCAGAGCCGCCCCCTTGTCAACGATCTGCTCGGAGAACTGTGCAGGGGTCAGCTGCGGGACAGTGACCTCGGAGGAGATCCCGAGGCTGATCTTGAGATGATCGACCATACTGTCAGGGATGCGGAGGCCGACATGCACATCCCCGTCGACCGTCTGAGTCCTCACGATCCTGGCAAAGAACCCGCCCGCCTTGTCCCAAATGCTGAGAATCGAGCCGGTGACCATATGGAATTGGTCGGTATAGGTCTTGGGCTCGGCGTCGATCTGTTCCTCCCACGCCTTCCGCGCCTCCTTCTTGTCCAGATCGGTATAGTTCTTGGCCAGCGCCTCGGCATCGACATATTGATACCGATCGGCGCGGACTCCCGAGAGCCGGTATTCATGCACCACGGCCCCGTCATCCTTCGTCCGATTGCCCATATCCCGCGCGGCCCACACCCGGCCGGTGCGCGTATTCTTCACGAAGCGTTGATGATTGAGGGAGCTCCCGAACGGGACCAGCTCGGTCTTGTGCGTCGCTTCCAGGGTCACGAGCTGCACCTTGGCGGCGCTGTTGGGGTCCTTAAAGATTTGCTCGCTGGCAACTTCCCGGATCCCGCCGGCGGCGCGGATCGTCTCCATGCCGGTGTCCAAGGTGCCATTCTGCGCCGCGATCTCGACCAGGCGCTCCATGCGCTGGATGAACTCATCGAACACGAGATTTTGCTCGGCGATCTCCAGGGCCAGTAGGCGGTTCATGAACTTCGGGACATCGGGGATATTCTCCTCCACCAGTCGGCCGTCACGAGGGTCGAGCAGCCGATCGAGGCCCAGCTTATCCGTGAGAGTGCTGAATGGAATCCCCGGCACCTGGCCCCCGAGTACATCTTTCACAAGTTGCGCGATGGCGCGGGTTGCATAGATGTTTTCGAGGTTGTCTTTCGCGTCGATCAGGCCAGAGCTGCCGGCCTGGCGGTTGCCTTGCGTGAGCGCCCCGAGCTGATCCAGCCGGCGGGCTACGGTGGAGATGAACCGCTTATGCCCCTTGATGTTGGTCATCGTGAGGATGTACCGAGGCGGTTGCTTCTGATTGGTGCGATGCGAACGCCCCAAGGCCTGGACGGTCTTGTCGGCCCTCCAGCCGGCCTGCACCACGTAATGGTTGCGGAGCCGCTGATTCTTCTTCGTGAGGTCGGCGTGGTAACTTTCGCCCGTCCCGCCCTTGTCAGAGAACACGAGGATCCGGCGCTTGTCGTCGAGAAACTCCTGCGTCTCGGCACGACGGAGACTGTCTGATCGTCCCTCTTCCTTGACTTCTCGATATTGGCCCTGCCGATCGGTGTAGCGGATCACGCGATTCTTGCGGCCGGTGATCTCGGCGACAGTCTCGGGCCCGAAGGTGTTGAGGATCTGATCGAGCGGGCTATCGGGAACGCGCACATCCTCGATCTTCTCAATCAGCGCCTCGCGACGCTGGACGGCCTTGCGATTTTCTACGGGTCGGCCCTGAGAGTCGAACACGGGGCGGGTCCGGATGTTCCCGTCGGCATCCTCGTACTCCTCAAACTGCTGAACGGGGAACGATTTCCGGACATAGTTGATCAGGTCCTGCTTGGGCGAGAGGTCCAGGCTGCCGAGATCGGCATCCGGATCCGCCCCCATCTTGCGCAGTTCTCGCTCAAGCGAGGCCTCATTGGTATTCGTCAGCTGGACAATGACCGACTCGCCGGCGTCGAGCTTCTGCTTCATGTCGGCCAGGACCGACGGCATCTGCAGCGCGTTCAGGACCTGGTTATAGAAGCGGAGTTGTGTGCCGTAGAACTTGCCCCGGGCGGCCGCCTTGGCGCTCGCATTCTTCGTGACCATGGTGTCGCCGTTCTTGCTGGGCCCCATCACCCCCGTATCCGCAAGGGCCGCCTCGAGATTCTTAAAGACGACTTGCCAGGCCTTCCCCATCTCGTTGTACATGGTGGCCTGATCGGGCGTGAGGACATGCTCAATCTTGTCGTAGGTGACGCCGTCATAGGACAGGTTTCTGCTGATATAGACGCCGTTCGCTTTCAGGTTTTGCGCGACGATCTCCATCGCCCCGAGGCCGGCGTTCCCGATCGTTGCCAGGAAATCATGCTTCTTCGGGAAAGCTGTCCCGGGCCCCCACAAGCCGAGCCGTTCCGCATAGGCCAGGGCTTCGATCTTCGTGGCCCCGGTGGCCGAGGAATAGACAATGCGAGCCTTGGGAAAGCGCCGCTGCATTTCGATCCCGGCCATGGCGCGAGCCGCCGGCGGCGTCCCGCCTCGCTCGCCTTCCTCTCCAAGGGCGTTCTGCATATTGTGCGCTTCATCAAAGACGATCACGCCGTCAAAGTCTTTGCCCAGCCATTGCGTCAGCTGATCGAGCCGGGTATTCACGCGATCCTCCGGCTTGCCGCCTTTCACCTGCTTGGCCTTCATTTCCCCTGAGCGAGTGATTTCGATGCCGCTCCCGAGGGTGCTGTAGGTGGAGAACATGAGGCCCTGCTCGAGGCCGATCTGCTTGGAGAGGAGCGTCTTGTTGATGACGTGGAGGTCGGTCTGCTTGCCGCCGAGCGCAGTCCAGTCTCGGATCGCGGAGTTGTAGAGATTTTGGGTCTCCGAGAACCACACGGCTTTCTTTCGGCCCTGGTTCCAGTTGTCCATGATGATCGCGGAGATCGTGCGTCCCTTGCCGACGCCGGGCCCATCCCCGACAAACGCGCCTTTGCGCTCTCCACTGGGCAGAAAAGACTCGTGCGCCTGGCCCGTCATGGCGACGGCTTCCAGCTGGGCGAGGGAGACCGTGCCGGCCTCAATGAGCTTCTGGGACAGGTGCGGCTGGTAGGTAATATCGGGCGGTTCGACGGCGGCCAAGGCGGCGCTCTCGGCCAGCTTGCCCGGGTGGGGCTTGGCGCCCTTCACGCGGAATTTCGCCGGGACATACTCCTCAAAAATGGAGTCGCCGAGGCCTTTCTGGCGCTTGACCTTCTCGCCCTTTTCGACTTTTACGTTCGGCGATACTTGTTCGGCGGGTAGTCGTCCTGCTGCGGATCCGCTCCCAGTCGGAGATCCAGCGCGTTCATTATCACGCGCGCCGCCTCCCTTGGACTCATCGCCTTTCGCAGCTGGCGCGGTGTCAGAAAGGGGCTCTCCGGATCGTCCGGATTCTGCGTCAGATACACGAGCGCCGCCTCCGGTTCGCTTCCCTCCAGGCTGGACAGATTGTCCAGGACGAGGTCTCGCCAATCCGGGTTGGGAAGTTTCACCTTCCCCTGCTCGATCCCCCACCGGAGCAGCTGAAGGAGATACAGCTGCGTCGGATCCGGCTGCACTTGCGCCAGCTTCAGGTACCGATGGGCGAGACGATTGAGCGGCTGATTGTTTTGCGGGAGCGGTTCCCGATTGAGTAGAGCGGGCATCGCGCACCTCCTTCAGGGAGGGAATGGCGTCGAGCACATCATCGAAGGTCTGAATGATGGGCGCCTTGCCGTCCGGTGTGATTTTATCAAAAATGAGGATCTGATTGTCATAGACCGTGCCGTACTTCTTGTAGCCCTTCCCGCTCAGGCCAATGCGGGCCCGATACGCGTGAGTTTTCGCCTGGTCCTGGATCCATCGCTCCAAGACGAGAGGGTCATCGTACTTTTTGCCCTTCCCGATGAGCGCCACGAGGCGCCCGCCCGGTTCCAATCGGTCAAGTGCTTGCTCCAGGTGGCGCAGCCCGTTGGTGGTCTTGCGCTGCCCTTCGATCCGGCCGGCCGTCGAACTAAACGGCGGGTTCATGATGACGACCGTCGGCTTCACCGAATCGGGCAGAATGTTGTCCAGCTGCTCGGCGTTCTCCTGGTAGACCGTGCCAATGTTGAGCTTCTTGAGCAGCGCAGCGCGGCGGTCGTTGTACTCGTTCATCACCACCTTGGCGCCAGCCTCGTGCGCGAACACGGCGAGCCCACCGAGGCCTGCCGATGGTTCTAGGGCGGTGTCTTTTCGGTGAACACCAGAGGCCCAGGCCATGAGAAACGCCAGGTCGGGCGGCGTGGAGAACTGCTGAAACTCCACTTGTTCCTCGGTGCGGCGCGTCTGGGTCGGGAGCTTGTCGAGCAGTTCGCGGAGTCTGGTCGCGATCGCCCGAGCGGACTCGACCGTGCCGGCTGCATCAGGGGAGAACGTGGAGGACTTAGCGATGTACTTATTGACGCCGAGCTCCAGCGCGTCATAGGCGTCCTTCGGGGTGTACTTCCCTTCGGCCGTGGTCCCACCAAAGACCTTATTGGCCGCCTCGAAGAAGTTGGTATTGTTGAGCGCCGTACCTACTTCCAGGGCCTGCACCACACCATCAGCCAGTTTATTAGCGGCCTCAATGGGATCAATCTCGGCCGCTGCTGGCTCAGGCTTGGCTGCTTCGATCGGCATCGGCGCCGGGGCTGGTTCTGGTCGCGCATCATAGAAGCTCGGTGGCTTAGTAGTCTTGTTATCCTGGATGAATTTCCAAAAACCTTCGGGCGTCGTGCCGAGGCTCTTGAGGACATTTTCCTGATTCACCGTCAGCATCTTGAGGAATGCGGCCTTGCCTTCCACCCGGGCCGCCCGCATGAGTTTATCGGCATCTCTCCCGAGGCCCTTGCGGTACCGCTCGCGCGTATCGGCTACCTCCTGCGCGTTCTTCCTCAGAATCGCCCGGCCGGCGTCCTCTTCCGATTCTGCGGCTGGCGCTGGCAGCTCGGCCTGCTCTGGCGATTCTTCCTTGGCTGCCTGGCTAAATAGCGGGGATTCTTCCGGCGTGGTCTCGCGTCCGATGATCGGCCTCTCGCCAATGGTCGGCGGTGGGACATCGATGGAGGTCTGCTCGGCTTCCTGCTTTTTCGCTTTTGGCTTTGGCAGTTCCTGCGGCTTGAGAAAACTTTCCTCTTCCGGTGCCGGCTCGGAGGCTTCGACCTGTTTCTGGCCAGGCTTCTCGATCCACGGCGGCCATTCGCCGCGCATGATAGCCTCGGCATCTTCGCCCCATGGCGTCTTGCGAAACTCTCGATCGTTGAGCAGGGCCTCTTTTACGCGCTCGACGGCTTTCCCGACATCTGCGCCCTCATCTCGAATGATCTTCTCGATCGCCGTCTCGATCTGCTCCCGCGACAGCCTACCTTGACCTTTCGTGAGCTCCTTGTACCAGTCGGCCGTCGGGCTCTTGAGGCCTCGGACCTCCTGAGTGCTCCCCTGTCCATGCTGCTCGAGGAAGTACCGCCCTCCTCGTTCGTCGCCGGCGATTTCAATATCAGCCTTCGCCTTCTCGGCGCGGAGCTGCATATCCATGTTCTGTTCAACGGGCAACTCAGAGCGAGGCTTTGCAATTTCTGGCGGGAGGCCGGCCTGTTCAGCCGCCGGGATCGTGGCGTCACGCCCACCAAAAACAGGCTTGGCGACCAGATCACCCTTCGGGACCTTGAGGCTTTTTACCAGTAAGGCGTCGATCTGCTTGCTGATTGCGCGCGCTTCCTTCTTGAGTTCTGGGGCTGCGGCGGCTGGCAGCGCATTGGCCTGCTGCGAAAACATGCGAAGCGCCACTTTGTCATTTTCGGCAATGTCCCCAACCTGGCGCTCCAACCGTTCGAGGGTGCGCTTCATGCCATCGATGAGGGCCGCGACTTTCTGATCAGCGCGGACACCTGGCGAGGCAGCCACCTCTTTTAGTCCCGGGATGACCGTCGGACCCTCCTCAGCTTTCGCCGGTACCGGCAGGGAGGCGTTGTCTTGCGCCTGCAGGAATGGCTGCAGGGCCTGTACGTCCTTGTCTTGATGGAACTCCCGTTTGGTGTTCCCGGTTCGCAACCACTCCCGAAACTCGCGGAATGGAGTCGCCGTGATCGTGCCCAGCCCCTTCCAGTCCTTGGCGTAATTCTCCCGGTATAGCTGCTTCGCCTCATCGATGTCAGCGGCGCCCAGCACGACCTTATGCTCATCGAACTTCCCGGTTTTCGGGTCGATCTGATCCACCACAAAGACCCTGCCGTTATAGGCCTCTGGCGTCCCGGGCTTCACGAATACATCAATATGATCCTTGTCCTTGCCGACGGTGCCCTTGATGTAGCCATAGTGGGACTGCATCTGATTCTGCCAGCCCTCGGCCAGCACTTCATCGAGCACCCCAGACAGGTCCGGGTAGTTCCGATAGGTGTTCTGGGCGATTCCTTTCAGGCGCTCAAAGGCAGTATCAGCTTGGCCAGATTCCAGGATGCGGAGCGCGTCCGCGATCTCCGTCGCATACTGACGCCCTTCTTGGGTTCCATTCTTTCCGAGGCCCTGCGCGACTTGCTTGATCCGGTCGGTGTCGAGCTTGTAGCGGTAGCTGCCCTGCGGGTTTTCGATCGAAATATCGAGGCCGCCGATGCGAATGGGGCCCTTCTTGTAATTGCCCGCTTCCTTCTGCGCCTGCGTGGGCTGCGGGAGGTCATTCTGTGGCGAGGTCGCGGCCTCGTGGGCTGCTGTGTCAACGTTCGCTGGGCCCACTTGCGGCGCCGGCGCGTTGATCGCCTGGCCACTGCCGGCAGCCTTCGCTTGTTCCAGGACCTGCTTGCGATACTCCTGCGCGATGTCTCCAACATTGGCGTCATCCGGCAGCCCAAGCTGCTTCTTGAGTCGGCTTGTACGGTGGGCCATATCCACCGATTTATCCCCGGCAATGGATTTCTTGAGGGCGCTGGTAAAGTCAAACAGTTCGGCGTGGATCGGGTCCTCGAAGGTGATCTTCCGATTGCCAGACTTCCCGAGAAAGACGGAGCGCGTTCGATCAGGCGTGGGCTTTGTCGTCGCCACTTCCGGTTTTTCTACCGGCTGTGAGGCCTCAATCGGAAGTGGCGCCGCTTCTTGCGCCGGCGCAACTTCGGCGCGACTTTCCGGAGCAGCTTCGTTAGTCGTCGGCCTCTCGACCGGCTTCGGCGTTTCAACAATCGGCCCTGTCGTTTCAATTTTGGGGGCCGTCGTTTCAACAGGTGCGGGTTTTGTCTCAGCCTTGGGCCGTTCCACAGGGGTCGGCCGGTCCTCCACCTCATACTCGTTTACATAGTCCATGGCCTCGCGCATCTCGGGCGTGATGGCATCGCCCTTCATGACCGGCGCCGGCCGCTGCTGCGGAGCGGGCTGCTCGATCGGTGCCGGCCGTTCGACGGGTGCAGGCGTCTGCACAAGCCCTTGCCGTTTCAGTTCCTCGACGATTCTGGCGGCGCGTGGATACCCGACCTTGAGGTTTTGCTGAACCTGGGCCGCACTGAGCTGCCCATTTTGGATCAATGCCTTGGCGCGTTCGATCTCGGCCGGCTTCGGCTGGGCCTTGAGGTTGACCGGCGCCGGTTGTTCTTGCGCGGGAACGTTCGCGATAGGCGGGGGGGCCGAGACCGTCGCCGGCGCACTACCGGGCGATCCTTGGGCGAGGGGCTCGTTAGCGGCGGGAACGTCGGCCGCCCCGGTTCTCTGTTGCATGGCTCGACGGCCGCCGAGCGCGCCGACCAGAATGCCGAGAATGGCACCGGCCGCGCCTCCGGCTTCTCCCGCCTCGGTCGCGCCTTCAATGCGGCTGCGCTGCCGGTCATACTCGAGGATGTCTTTCGCGATGACGTTGCCGGCGGTGGTCTGGAAAAACTCTTGCGCGAATTCCTCGGCCGCTGCGACGCCGGCCGTCTTGAGGATGTGCATGAACCGGCCGCCCGTCGCGTTGTTGAACTTCTCGATCAGGCCGCCGATCGGGATCGCTTCGGTCGCGCCGACGGGAACGCCGAGCCAAAAGGCTTGTTGCTGGGTCGCCGGATCCGCGCCATGGACGGCCGCGTCCTCGAACTGTTCCGTGCCTTGTGCGCCGGCACCCATGAGGGCGGTGGTCGTCATCGGCGCCTTGACGGCGGCGCCACCGATACCACCCGCGAGGAATGCCGTCATGCTGCCCAATGCGCGAGGGAGCACGGAGGCCATGAATTCCTTCTGCCTGGCGGGATCCGTGGGGAACGCGTTCGCGGCCATGTCCTGGACGGCCTGGCCGATCTTGTAGGTCATGCGTTCTTTGATGTCGGCCGGATTCTTGAGGGCTTCCGGCAGATACTCATCGACGGTCTTGGAGGCGATGGCGATCGACTTGAGGGCGCTCCCGGTCACATCGGCCGCTCCGCGCATGAAGTTGCTCGCCGCTTCCGCGATGTCCTGGCCGATCGTGGTCTGCGGCGCCGCGGCGCCCTCGGTCGGCATCGACGCCCGTTCCATCGAAGGCGCCAGCACCTCGGGCTGCTCGTAGTTCTTGGCGAGGCCTGGCTGTAACCATGAGGGCGACGTGGAGGCCTGGTCGTCAGGACGGACCACGATCTCCGGCAGAATTAAATCGGGCTGCTCGCCACTATCGTCGGCCTCGTCGGCCGCCGGCGCGTCTCCGGCCCGCTCGAATGGATGCAGCTTGTCGGGCCCAACCTTCGGCCCTCGCTCTAAGGGATTGGCGGATTTGTATCGCTCCACCATTGCCGCGATAGGTGGGAGCGAGTCCGAATTGATCGCTTCCGGATTCTCCGGCCGGCGCTTCGTCTGGGCCAGCATATCGCGCAAGGTGTGCCCGAACTGGTCGGGCTGATCGGGAGCATCGGTGTACCGTCCATAGATGTTCAGCAGCTGCCGATGTGCCTCATCCAGGTCGATTTGTCGGCGCTTGTAGGCGAGCACCACATCGCCGGCGGCCGACTTATCCTCTTTGGAAATGTTCGAGACGAGTTGCTGAACCGGCAAGGGGCCCGATCGAGGGGTTGGCGTATGGAGCGGTGACGGTGAGAGGCTCGGTCCGGCCGGTACCGGCAAGGGGGCTGTTTGTGCGATCGGCGCCGGCTCCTCTGAGCCGAACAGCGATTTCGCGAATGCCGTCGCCCGATTGGTAAAACTCTCCTGTTCGTGAAGCGCGGCTTCAGCTTCTCGCGCCTTGTGGACTTGGCGCATCTGCGGGATCCTGGCATCGCGCACCGCATCGAAGGCTTTGCGGCCGCCCTTCTCGATCGTCGGCCGGATTGATTCATCACCCGGCCACTTGCCGACCTCTAGAGCCTTGGCTGTCGCCTCGCGCTCGGTCTCTTGCACCTCATACGGTGCGAGAATCGCGTCCACTTCGGCCAGGACCGGATCCCGATCGGTGGCGGCTGAGGCAGGAGGCGCGGCGGTCGGCGCATGTTTCTCAATGAGGGCATCGATCTCGTCCAGAAAGGCGTCTTGTTGGGCCATTGCTCATTGATTTCCCATGTAAGACAGCGCGGTCGAGTAGCCTTCTCCGACTTGCCGGTCAAAGTCCTCATCGTCGGCCGACTGCATGGCCAGGAGGTCATCGTCCGTCAATTCGTCCTTCTGCGGGACTTTCATTCCGGAGCTTTGCATCTGTTTCATGTAGCTCTGCTCGGCCTCTTTGGCCCGCTTGAACGACTGCCGGTACTTCGACAGCTGGCGGATGATCGCCATACCGTGGGAATTGGGGGTGTCCTTATCTTCATAGAACAATGCGGGGTTCTCTTTGAGGACGCCGGCGAGGTCCTCCATCATCGAGCGGGCTTTGTCCCGTTCCCGAACGAGCTTGCTATATTGCTGCAGCTGGCCACGATCGGTCCGACGCTTCTGCACCCGCGAGGTGTAGGACTGGGCCGCTTTCTCGGCCATTGAGGCAAAGGCCTTGTCGTCGTCGGTCATCCAGTCCGGCCATTCCGCTTGCGGCGCAGCAGGAGCCGTAGCCGGGCCGGCCGCCGGGCGGGGATCCGATCGCATCGGCATCCCACCTTGCGCGATCGCCGGCAGATTGGCCGGAGACGGCGCGGTGTCCGTGGGACTCATGGCTGCCGGTGCTGACGCTGGGCCTTGTGCGGCTAAGAGCTCCGCCCCGTATCGACCAGGTCGGACTTGTAACTCGTCCGGATTTCCAAAGCGGATAGGCATGGCTTAGTCCTCCAATCGGGCCAACAAATCGGCACCGGCCAACCGTGGGCCCGGCGTCGAGGTCTCTCCAAAGTCTTTCGCGGGCGCAAACGCCGGCAGGTTGAAATTCCCCACTTGCTGCTCAAAGCCCGGCGCTCCCGCCGGTGCGGGGCCGCTCATCGGCTTCACTGGTCCGACACTGGGGCCCTGTAAGCCTTTGGCCCATCCCAGCTTGGCGGCCAGGAGTCGCCGCTGCATGGAATCCCGGGAATCGATCTGCTTCTTGATCATGGACGTATTGAGCAATGCGCTCCCGGCCTGGTTCATGCCCTTGGCGATACCCTCTTGAATCGCGGCGCCTTGCAATCCAAACATCTGCCACCCCTTTCGTTAGCGTAGATCAGTAACGGCTCGCGCAAGGAGCCGATCGAATACCCACCGAGCGGGCGCCTGCAATGCTGGCACCCGCTCAAGCATCCAGGCGAATGGCCGCCCAATGCTTCTATAGGTCCCCATCCCGATCCGGCCGATCCATCCGTGCTGCCGGGTGTTGAGCCAGAATCGAAGCACGGTCGTTTCCATGGCGGTGCGGCCGTACACGGCTTCCGCGATCCAGCAGGCCAGGAGGAACGCCGAGCCGATATTGCCGGCCAGGCCGATCCCGCTGCCCACCAGCGCACCGGCCCCACTGGCCCGATCTCTCGCGTTTTGATAGGCGAGCGTGGTGTTGAATTGATTGACATCCGACGTCTTGAAGCGATCGGCCTGGTAGGGCTGTGCGGCCGATCCAAAGAGGGAACTGGTCGCGGCCAAGCGATCGGCGCCGGGCGACTGTCGGGCCTGGTCGATGTACTGGCCCTGCTTCCGCATCAGTTCGAGGTTACGGTTTGTCGCGATGGCGTCGGCGTTGTTCATTTCGCCAGTCCGGACGGAGTACCGCAAGGCATTCGCACCCCGGAGATACTCACTCTTCGCTCGAGTGTAGATGTCGCCAGATCCGGGCGTGATGCCTCGGCGGGCCAGTTCTTCATCGACCTGGGACTCCCCGCGCTTGATGTCTGCCTCGACGGACGGATCCACCGGCAGATTGCCCTTGAGCGCGGCAATCTCGCGCTCGTTGGCGAGCTTCTGAATCTCGGCCCGCTGCAGTTCCTCGGGAGACTTGGCCGCCTCGGACACGGAATAGCTGCCGTCGCTGTTCTTGGTCAGCATCAGCCCGGCCTTCTTATAGAGCTCCGGCATGAGCGCGGCCTCTTGGGCCGCCCGATCCTTGCTTAACTCATAGGTTAAATCGGCCGCCCGGCCCTGCTTTTCATAGAGCGCGAGCTCGGCAGCCGACGGGCCCGGAGGGGCGTCTTGTTTCGGCGGGGGTCCCCCACTATCCATGTCCAGCCCTCCCATGAATGTGCTGACGCACAAAGGTCCCGAAGGATCGGGCCTCGGCGCCAGGGTCCTGCATGATCAACTTGCGGAAATAGATGCGCGTGCCTTCGACGTGATACGGAGCGGCGCTCAAGGCGGTCAACCAGCGTTGCATGGGAAGATTGTCGATGGCGCAGGCGCAGTACCAGCCGACGACGCCATCATGCCAACACCAATGCTCGAGCCGACGGTATTCCTTGTAGAGGTGCCGCCAGCCGTCCGGCTTGTCCGTGAGCGGGACCAGGTTCGACACGAAGGCCATGACGGCCTGGTCGTCCTGGGTCAGCGTGAGATCCACGTCGAACAGCGGAAAGGTGTCGGCGACCCTTAACAATCGGGGCGTCATAACTTTACAATCCATCCCTCTTCGTCCGGCAGAGACGGGGAGACTTTCGCCAGTTCCGGATACCGCTCGGCGTCTACCTGGCCAGGCACCGCCCGGATCCATCCCGCCGGCGGATCCCCGTCAAACTTCACCCGCGAGCCCGTCGGAATGCCGGCATAGCGCCAGGAAAACACGTCCGTCAGGTAATGCGCGGCCGTGAGCAGTTCGCCAGGCGTCGGCAGACGAGCGCCTTCCTCTTTGCGGAGCTCGATCAATTCTTGATTTAGGCTATTGAGCCTGTCGTCATATCCGGACATCTTCAGCACTCCAATGGGTTCGGCCGTGCTCCAGGTCATCAGGTGACTGGCCCAGTCGTCGCGTGTCACCTGCTGACCGTGGTTGTATCGCCAGGCCCGTTGCAGCTGGGCATCGAGGCCTTGGAGATAGCACGTCAGCGCTTCCATCGCATGCGCGTCCTGTATCACACAGTCAGCGCAATGCAAGACGGAAAATGTGACCTTTTCCTGCATCGCCGGCAGAAAGACCGACATCGGCGTCTGCGCAAAGTGGTTGAGGACGGTGAAGGTGACCGCCGGCTGTCCGTTGACCTTGATGGGGTTCTGTGCCGGATCCAGCGCCACGCGCCACCCCTTAATGTCCGCGCCGCACTTCCAGCAGCGGACCCGTTGCAGCGTCGTGCCTTCCCACTGCTGCCAGTCCTTCACCCAGGTTTGTCCCGGCGGGGTGGTCTTATCCCCGAAGGCAAACGTGAAGAACTTCCGCGGCAGCGCGTGATAGGCCTGGATGCGGTTACGATGCTCCTGCACCAGTGGGAGCCCGGTCACTCGGTTGATGGTGTTCGTAATCATTTGCGACTATTCCCCGGCGTGTGAAGTAACAGCAGGTCCTGCACAGAGAAATCCTGCCCGGCAATGGTGTTGTACCCGATCAGCTTGGCGCGGGTGCCGTTGCCTCCCGCTTTACGGCGACGATTCGCGAGCGTGGTCCCGCCCAGCACATCGCCGTCAAACGACACGGAGCCGACGGCGCCGCCGGCGGACTGTTGTGAGAACGTGAGGGTCTGACTGAGTTTCCCGTCAAGGTGGATCTCGACGTTCAGGTCGTAGTTCCCGAGCTGGGCAAAGACCACCTCGAGAGCCGCGACATTGCCACGACGCAGGCCTCCCTCGAAGAAGGTGCGCGGCGCCGTCTCGAATTGGCCCCGGTATCCCTGGCCGTCCTTGCTCCGGGCCGCCTGATCGAGCGCCCACAGAAAGCCCGACGCATCCCCAATGACGGGACGCAGCACACTGGTGCGCGTGGCCCGGCGCAGGCTCATGGCACTGCAGACATCCCGGCGCGAGTAGTGGATCTGGATCCGTTGGCCGCTCTGCAGATCGCCGATGATCCGCCGATTGTTGACCGTGCTCCCGATCGCCGGCGCCGCGATGTGCACCTGGCGCTTGTTGGCGTACCAGACCATCTGGACGAGATCGAGGCGGTCGGTATTCAGTTCCTCCCGGACGAAGTCGCTCGTTTCCAGTGGGAGGACTGGCGTGGCCGACTGTTCGCCCTGGTTGGGAACCCGGTTGAGGCTGTAAAACATGGCGTCTTGCCCGATGATCAGGACATCGTCATCGACCGACACGCAGCAGCCCGGGCCAGCCGTGCCGATCGCTTCCGAGATCTTGGGGATCGACCAGCTGGCGATGTTGGGATCCGAGTCCTCGAGCATGTAGAGCCCGACCGGACTCTTGAGAAAGTAGGCCTTTTCGCGCCAGGAGAAGCCCGCGCGGATGCTGTCGCCCACCCCGGGCCCGACCTCTTGGCGAAAGGCTTCGACGTTCGAGTAATTGCCGTGGTCAGTCGCCAGGGAGCCAAACACATCATGCGGCCGCGCCCGGTACCCGTAGGCAAACATGCGCGCGCGATGGAGAAAGAGGCCGGTCGGGTACCCGTTCAGCGCATTCCAATCCGGGTTGGGATTGGCAATGTCGCTCGTGCCGGATCCGCCGGTATAGACCTGGATCTGACTGACGCCATTGGCGACGTAGAGCGCCTTGGTACTCCCGTCCCAGCCCTCCGCAAAGACCGGGAAGCCATCCCCGAAGCCTGTCTTGAGGACTTTGGTGAGGGCGCCGTTTTCGTCGAGCGCCACGATCCGGCCATCCGACAGGGCGGCAATGTCCTCATGCACGGAGGGATTTGCCCCGCTCCAGAAATCATGATGTCCGCGCACCGTGACGGTGCCGAGCGAGACACTATTGAGCTTGCTCGCCCCACCTTCCTTGCGCCAGGTGTTACCCTCGGTCGTGATCCCCTCTGACATGGGGAGATCGGTCTCGGGGAAGGCGGTAAAGTTTTTGGAGCGGTTCATGCCGCCTTGTCCGCACGGAAAGCGGAGCGGAATCAGCGCGTCTTGACTCATCCGGCCCTCAATGAAGCGTTTGGACTCACGTAGATACGATCCTTCGTCGCCATGTTCAGGTGGAACTGCCGCATCTCATCGACCTTGTTCCGGGCTTTCAATTCGGCCGAGTCGGCCAGCTGGTCATTCTTGTTGCGCCACAAGGTCCACAAGGCTTTCTCGGCGATGACCCAGCGATCCGGCCGAGGGACGCGAGGGCAGTCAGTGGCCACGTTCCCCGAAAAGTCCAGGCTGTGGAACTGGGTATAGGGGAACTGCAGCACCAAGGGCACATCACTAAACCCGGCAAAGCGGAGCAGCTGGGACATATTCCCCGTAGTCGGATCCTGCTGTCCGCCGACGACGGTGCCATGCTTGATGTTCAGGCCGGTGACCAGCGTGCCCCCATAGCGGCTTTCGTATTCGTTGTAGGGCAAGAGATCGACGGAGGCCGATCGCACGGAGCGCAGGCGGAACGGGCCCCACGGCTTGAGGCAATCCGACGGGGTCAGAAACTCGTCTTGATAGACCCAGGCGCGGCCGCTCGACGGCGTTTCGACATAGGAGGCATCGAGCGTCAGCACGTTCGAGCCGGCCGTATGCGCAGCCACCACATACACGACGCTGTTAGCCTGCATCGCAAATTTGCCGTACTGCTGCGAGGTGGCGATGGGCTGGCTCAGAGTGACCTGATTCCCGCTGACGAGGGTCACGCTCACGTCCGTCTTGGCCGGGATGGAGATGGTTCCCTGCAAGCGGGCCATCGCCCACCACCAGCGTTCAAGCTGGAGCAGGTCCCAGTATTCTTTCTGGATGGTCGCCTTGACCTCTTGCGCATAATCGTCCGACGCGCCGCCCGGCTGATTGCCGAACTTCATCACATAGTCAAAGATGTCGTTGCCGGTCTGAATATCTTCGATCGACATAGCGGATCCTTACTCCCTTCCCCAGGCTATCGGCACTTCCCGCCCCGCGATCGTCGCCACAGGTGAGCCCCACCGATAGGCGAATTCGAGATGCCCGCCTGCAGGAGGAAACTGAATCAGCACCCATCGGCCGCTGTAACGCAGTTCCAGGCTGTTATCGATCAAGGCGTGTCGGATCATCACGCAGCCGTCTGTCCGGTAGGGTTTATCCAGCTTGCCCGCTTCGACATAGACCGTCCCCCGCACCGTGCACTTGAACAGTTCAGGCGGCATGGAGACCAGTTCCCAGTCATCAGGCACGGCCGCTTTCTGCTGCTGGCAGATGCTCAGCCGTTGTTCGATCTCGCGCAGGTAGCCGTCAGCGATCGAAGAGCGCCCATGGACCAGCGCCCCGTCCTGATCGTAGACCGGTTCCAAGAACCGATCATTGGGGATCAGTAGGAGGTCGGGTCCGGTCGAACAGCCCGCTAAGACGGTCAGCAAAAGCCCGCTTGTCAGGATTCGCCAGTTCACGATCCACCTCCTCTTGGTGCCGCTGCGGGGCCTGCGCATCGATCTTGGCCACCTTCCGTTGGATGGCCCACACGAGAAACGGGATCACGACGGTCACCAGCCCAAGAATCCCTTCAGCCATTGGTCTCCGATGCCGGGGCCGGCTTCGGCGGTTTGCCGTACAGGTAGCCCTTTACGGCCGCCAGAATCGCAATGACCAGGCCAAGCCAGAAGGTGGGCTGCGAATAGTCGAGGCCGTCCGGCCCCAGATGGACGAAATAGTCACCCACGCCGGTTGCGCCAGCCGTAATCAGCCCCAAAATCGTGGTCACCAGATCTTTATTCATAGCGCCTCCCTTGTCTGCCAGCCAGCTCCACCAGGATCTTCATCTGTTCGTCCTGCTTCTTATCGATAGAGCGGATCGTGCCCTCGATGCGTTCCATCCGGTCCTGATCGGATTGCCGTTGCGTTTCCAGCACCGCCAGGCGTCGATCGTTCGTCACGATGCGGGCCTCCACGTTGTGCAGGCGGGCGTGAATCTTTTTCTCGCGGCCACGCACCCAGCGCCAGGCCGCCCCAATGGCCGCCAGGGCTGAACCGACCGCCGTTTCGATGTAATGCTCATCGGCCATTACGCGAACGCCGTCCCTCGGCTGGGCCTCGGCTGTTCCTGGCAGGCCCAATGCCAGACAATGCGCCCGCCCTCCCTGGTGAGGACGCGCTTCGTGCAGGGATAGTCATGCATCCACTTGAGCGCCGCCTGTCCGGTCGGGGTCGGATCGCCGTCCCCGAAGATCATCGGCACCAAATCCACCGCCATCCCGATCATGTGGTCACTCACCTTCGCCAGTTCGTCGTCACTCATGCCGAGCATCGTGGTGAACAGCAATGCACTGACCTGGTCGACCGTCTGCGCCTCCGGGTGGAAGTCCACGGCGGTTTGCAGGTGAGCCGCCTGGAGATAGGTCTTGCTGATCCACTGCCGATCACGGACCACATGCGGAGCCATGGCGCGGGCCTGGCTGTCCCGATCCCGCCGCCCTGAGAGCCATTGCACAGACGGAAAGGCCCATTCGAACTGTCGGCAGGCCTGTTCCATCACCGGATGCAGATGCAAGTCGTCAATCGTCATACACGCCTCACCAAATCGGGTTCGGAGGGAGAAAGTAGACACACAGGCCTTCGTGCCGAATATCGTTGGCGCTGGCGCTGCCGTTCTGGCCGGTATCCTTCACGGTGATCGCGGCCGTATCGGTCGCGGAGAGGGTGCCGGCGGCCGTGAACGGCGTATGTCCGGCCGCACTGACTTCCGAGAAATAGGTTTGCGAGCTGCTTCCCCGGCGCATGACCGTCGCCCGAATCTTCCAGCCGACGCCATTCGGCGCCGCGACCAGGTTGGTGCTGTTGGCGATGGCCGTTCCGCCGACATACAGCTTGATCGTCTTGTTGTTGGCATTGGCGGCCGTCGTGCCCCAGGCCTCGATCCAGATACCGGCGTTGTTCGTAAAGAGCAGATTCGCCGGCAGATCGGTCGTAGACAGGTCTTTCTCGCTCGTGTTGGAGTCGGTGCCGGCGGCCGTCAGGAGACAGACGGACTTTTGCAGGGACGGCGCAAAGCTGGCACTCCCGCCCATCTCCTGCTGGATGACATTGGGCGATGGCGGTGTCGCGCCTCCGGCCATGTTGATTTCATACAGGCCGATCGCATCGACCCGGACAAAGCCGGTGCCGCCCTGCATCAGCGCATGGGCCCGCTTCCCGTAGGTCCCGCCGTCAAAGAAGCCACCGACCTGGGCATAGCGCATCGTGCCGGTACCGCCATAGTTGATGGCGACGTAGGTGTTCGTGGCCGACGAACTGAAGGTTTTGACCGTTTGGCCAGTGAGGTCAGCAAAGTCGATCGATGATCCGGTCGTGGCCTCGATTTTCAGCGCCGTCGCTTGCACACCCTCCCAGTAGTTTGATCGGCAATCGCAGGAGCGGAGATTGCCGCTGTTAATGGCCTGAATATAGACTGACGAGAGGCTATCGAGACCAGTACTGAAATGACGGTTGTTCTTGTAGACTGCCTGCTCTAGGGTATATCCCCCATCGACCGTATAGACCGCATCCGCCCCATTGCTGTGAAATTCACTATTCTCGGTTACCCAATCAATCGGGTCAGGCTGCCCCCCAATATTGTTCGTGATAAATTTCACGCCCTCATCGTTGAACCCATAGATTTTGGTGTTGCGCACTCGGGCATGCTGGATGTGGATGTAGTACACCGCATGATCACAGGTGTTTGCGTCACACGAAAAATCACTACTTTCGGCGATGGCCCACTCCACTCGGAGAATATTCCAGGGATCTGCGATAGATGCACCGTTTGCGCCATGCACTTTAATGACGCAGCCGATACACTCCGCACGAAGGCCAAGGATTGAATTGCCTCCGTCCATGAACGCGCCAAAATTGTACCCATCGCTCTTGAATCGTTCGACATGCAGCACGCTTTTCGCGGCCGGCGTACAGGCCGCGCCACCAGACGCTCCTTCGTCGACATTGAAATTGACCGCCTTCATGCCAAAGTCAGACGTCACCGCCGATGACGGGCTGATCTCGATGTCCTCGACTCCCATATAGCCCGTCGTCCCGGAGCAACTGAGTCCGTGCCGGAAGCTCGCCGTGGTGGTCTGCCGGAGCTTCGTGGAGTACATCCCCATGCCGCGGAAGGTCACGTAGCGGCTATTGGTGTAGAACGTGCCGTTGTGGTCATAGGTCCCGACAGACCATTGGACGATGCCGCCGCCCTGTGCGCCGGAGGGCAATGAGTTGATGGCCAGGATCCCGGCCGCCTGGTTCACGGAGGCCGAGGCCCCTGCATAGGCGCCCCACCATTCCGGATAGACCGTCCGCCCGCGCGTGAAATTCACGCAGGTGGCGCTTGTCGTACAGCCCGCCCCGGCAAAGATCTGGTACGACGGTGAAGCCATCAGGTGCGCAATGTTGGCGCTGATACCTGTATCGAAGGCGAACGAGCCGCCCATGAACCAGACGAGGCACGTATCCCCAAAGGAGACATTGGAGGAGACGACCGTGGAGGGCGTCGTCACGACCAGGGTCATATTGATGCAATTGGCGGCGGCCGTGGCCACGTCGGCCGAACCTTCGATCGTCTTGATGGTGGCCCCGAACTGCTTCGGGTTCACCAGGGTCGCATCGTTCAATGTCGGCGCGGTATAGGCGGCCGATCCGGCGACAGTCCCGGAGAGGGTCGGGTTGGTCAGGGTTGGCGCGGTATAGGTCCCGCCGCCCGACACCGTCCCGCTGATCGTCGGGCTGGTGATGGTCGGGCCGGTATAGGACGCGCCACCGCCGACGGTGCCGGTAATGGTCGGATTAGAGAATGTGCCGCCAGGAATCGTGGGTGTCCCGGTCACGGTCCCGCTAATGTAGGGCGACGAGATGGCCGGCGCCGTGAGCGTCTTATTCTCCAGGGTCTGCGGCGAGGTCGTATTGACCTGCTCGAACTCCTGGGCATGGACCGCCGAGACGGTCATTATCAGCAAGGCGAGATAATGGATAATGAACATCTAGGAATCCCTTTCGCGTCGATCGATCCACCCGACGGTGACCATTTTGGAGATCGTGCTCGCATCTGAGAAGGAGAGCCGAGACCGGACCTGCCGACTCGTATCGGTGCGCACAATGAGGAGCGTGGCGCCATTGCTGGAGGTCGGCACATAGAGCGTCGCGCCAGGGGCCGCCGTGAGGCTCGGCGCCGCGTCGGCCTGGTCGATCGGACTCACCAGATCGGTCACGGCTCCCCCGCCGCCCGTCGTCACAATGCGTCGGATGACGGCATAGACCTTGATGCCGGATGGCACAGAGAGCGCCGAGTTGACGGCCGAGGTTCCGGGGTTGGTGGTATTGACGTCGAGGACGCCGGCAGACCACAGGAATTCATCGCCGACCTGGGAGAAGGCGATCCACTGACTGGAGCCGTCCGTTTTCCCGGCGCCGATTCTCCGCTTGTGGGTGTAGCCTGCCGGCAGACTTGGCGCCGAGGCGCTCAGGCTGCACAGCACGTCCACGACGAGCGTGTCGCTCCGATAGATGGCGTAGAAGTGGTACCAGGTGGAGGTCGTGATGCTGCCAGTATCGAGGCAGCCGTTGCCGGTGCCGACCGCCCAGGAGCCGGTCGTTTTCGCAATCGAACTGCCGAGGGTAATCACCGCCGCGTTAGTGGAGTCGGTCGCCTGTCCGGCCGCAATGGTCATGGTGGCGGAACTGCCCGCCGTGCTCATGGTGTACCCGCCCAGATACCCGCGCTCGATGGCGCTGACCCGGATCGAGCCGGTGGCATTGGTGATGGCGACCCCGCCGCCGGCCGTCAGCCCGGCCACGGTGTAGCCGCTGCCGTTCCCGATGAGCAGCTGCCCATTGGATGGCGCGGTCGAAACGCCGGTCCCGCCATCCGACACACCGATTGCCGTAGCCAGCGGTGCGAGGGCATTGCTGCCGTTCGTGGTGACAATCTTGTTGGCCGTGACTCCCGTCACCGTCAGGCCCGCAAAGGTCGGGCTGGAGGCCGTCCCGATATTCTGCGGAGTGCTCAGGGTGATGCTCCCCGCCCCATTGGTGACCGTCACTTGATTGGCCGTCCCGGTCAGGGTGCCGAGGACTGGCGCGGATCCGGTCGAGCCGATCAGAAACTGCCCGTTGGTCGGGTTGGCCGTCGCGGAGAGTTGCTGGCTCCCATTCACATACAGCAGGCTATTCGCCGTCACCGGCGTGAGGGTAAAGACCCCGCTGCTCCAGGTCGGCGTGGTGAGGGTCGGCGAGGTCAGCGTTTGCCCGCTGAACGTCCCGCCGTTGTAGGTGTTCGACGAGTCCAGCGTCTTGTTCGAGAGGATTTGCGGTTGATCGGTATTGACCTGCACCCGCTGCACGGCTTCCCCGGTCACGTAGGCGAAGCAGTAGCAGAGGGCCAGGAGCATCCCGGCCGACCAGCCTAGGCGTTGTGCGCTCATGACACCCCCGCGGCCGTGAGGCCGATATTCACGTTGATGACGCCGGACACGTAATTGGTGAGATCGGCACGGAGTTGCGTGAAGCCGATGATGTTGCACCGCCAGAGGCCTCGGATCGTGGTACTGGACACGAGGGCGCTTTGACTCTCGGCCGGCACACACCCAAGGGGCTCGAAGTTGGTCCCGTCGATCGAAGCCTTAAAGGTGATCGTGCCGTTAAAGACGCAACAGACATGAATCGTGGCCGTCGTGAAGCCCTTGGCTAGCACCTCCGATCCGGCCTGATTGGAGGCGGCATTGGTCAGGGTCGGCTTGACCTCGACCTGGAGTGCAGACGCCTGCAGGACCAGGCCGCCCCAGAGCAGCAGTGTCAACAGCACTTTCAATTCAGCACCTCCACAGTCAGCCCTTTAAAGGTGAGATCGCCGGCAGCCGTGGGCGTCGTGCCTCGGACCAGCAGCGACACGGCGCCCGAGAGCGTTTCGGCCGGGGTCTGTCGTGTCGCCCCGGCGCCGGTCCCACCGATGACGGTCCCCGCGCATTCTTGGGACGTGCCGCTTGTCCGGAGGATCGTGGTTTCTGCGACAAATGCCCCGTTGTTGAGGGCGCTGGTCAGCGAAGCGCAGCCCGTCGCGCCGAAGTAAATTTCAAAGGTCTTGGTGTTGGCGTTCGCGGCCGTGATGGCCCAGGCCTTCACTCTGAGGCCCATCCCATCGATCGCGAGCGCATTGGGGGGCAAGGGGCAGGTCGCAAGCGTTCCAGGAGCGTGCCGGTCGTCGCGGTCGAAGCGGTAGACTTACAGACCACACCGCCCACGGCCGCCTGCGCGGTACTGGCGCCGAGGGGGACGCTCACCAGGCCCGTTGACCCGTTCTTGTAGGCCCGCATGGACAGGATCGAGCCGGACAGGACCAGACGGAGATCGTCCGCGCCTTCCCGGTACCAGCCCGCCGTCGCTTGGGAGCCGAAGCTCAGAGCCGGGGCGCTGCTCGTCCCGTTGGAGAGGTAGAGTTGCCGGCCAGCGCCGATCGTGAGACCGGTATTGTCCCAGATCGAGTTATCCGGGCCGCGCAAGCTGCCGGTCGCGCTCATCTGCAGGGCCGTGCGGCTCCAACTGGATCCGTCCGGCAGGTGAACCGTGGCCCCCGAGCCGAAGGTCACCCCGGCACTATTCCAGGTGGACAGGTCCGGAAAGGTCAGCGAGGTCGCCGGAGAGAACTGCAGTCCCGTCGTGCGCCACGTCGACGCATCCGGTAGCCGGACTTCATTCGTGCCGGAGAGCGTCGGAGGGAGCACGTCAAAGACGCTTTGTCCCTGTGCCGGGGTCCACACCAGGAGGCTGTAGAGCAGAACGGCAAGCAGCCGAAGCATGCGACTCCCCCCTTGTCGTTACCGCCGGCGTCGAGGGCGCTTCTGCGTGTTGACCTCGTCGGACATATCGCCCGAGGCCTCTCCGGCTGGTGCGGACACCTGCTCGGCTGGTAGATCCTCGCCGGCCGCCTCCTGCTCATCCGCTTCCATCTCCCGACGGATCGCGGCATCCATCTCCGCGTCATTCGGCTCGAAGCTCCGATTTCCCTCGGCATCGACGACGATGGAGCCATGATCGAGCTTCTGCACTTCGGTGACGGGGTTCTGTGGGATGGTCCCGCGCTGCTTCAGGTAGGCCGTGAGGACCTCCATCAGCTCGCCCTTGAGCTCATCGCCGCCCACGGCCGCGACCAGGGAATCGAGCATGCCCGCCCCTTCGCGCCGGGCGTTTTCGGCAATGAGCCGGGCCCGCTTATCCTGCTTGGCCGCATTGACGCCGCCCTGGTTCAGCCAGGCGGCTACCATGTCCTGCACGGCCTTCGGGAACTCTTTGACCTCGTCCACGGACTGGACGATCTTGGCCTCGCTGCCCGTTCCGAACTGGAACGTGCCGCTGACCAGCTGGAACAGCATCAGATCGCCGTGCGCGATCGACATCACCACCTTGTCACGATCAATGACTTGCATCGCCATTCTCCCTTAAGAGGTTGACCGACTGACGTGTCAGTCAGTACGTTACCAGCCGCGGACGGTCACCCGGAGCACGGTCGCCGCCACGGCCGTGGAGCCGCCGGAGAGCTCAACGCCTGCCCGGTTGCCAGCGCCGCCTGTCTGCTGAGTCGGAAACCAAATGCGAATCTTGTTGTTGGCGCGGTCCCACTTGTAGACCAGGCCATCGGCATTGGCCGCGTCGGAGATTTGCAGGGAATCGATCCCCCGCTTCAACCCGAGCGCGGACAGACTGAGCGGGATGCCGTTCGCCGGATAGGTCAACGCTCCATTGCCAAAACTGAGATCAAACACCGCCTGTCGAGACTGCTTGCCGATTTCAGTCTTGCCGACCTGCGTATACGTCACATCACTCGCTGCTAGATCTGCCATGGCGCCGTCTCCTCTTGGTCGGATCGATAAAGGGGAAGCCCCGAAGGGCCTCCCCGGTGTCGTCTACGTGGGGCGCGGGTTACGCGCTCTCCACTTCACCCGTCAGATTCACGTACTCTTCTGCGCGGGCGTACCCGACCACGAAGGGCATCCCGTTGCCGGCCGTGGTGGTGGTCGTCACAATGGCCTGGACGCTGTTGCCCGGCTCGATGTCGATCTCCCCAGGATTATGGCCCAGGTTCTTGTAGAGGATGGTGCCTTGCGCCTGACTCGCCACGCTGGGCGCCGTCAGGACACCATTGGTCCCGTTCAACTTGTCGACCACGGTGCCACCCGCGAACAGGCGCGGGTACTTGTCGAAGTCCATGACCATCGCCGTCACCGTCCCGGCCACAGTCCAATAGAATCCGATCAAGGCGATCGCAAAGTAGTCGTAGCAATTGAAGTTGACCGTATTGGCTCCGGTCGTCGCGATTGCGGCGTCCGAAGCCGGGTGCATCCATCGACGAGACTCGAAGGAATACCCGGCGCCGCACAGCGGCCGGTCGAGCAAGAACTTGGCCATATCAGGCGCCCACATGGTCCCGTCCGGCGTCCGCTCGTAGCGGGCGAGGTCGTAGGCCAAGGGCAGATCGCCCTCATGGCTGACAAACTGCGCGACCTGGCAGCCGCGCACGGCTTGCCAAATGCGATCAAAGGTCCGTCGCATCGAGAACTTGGGAATGATGAGATTCATGACCTGTCTCCTTGTGTGTGTAAGGTCCATGCGTCCGGCGGATGGCCGCCCTGCTATTCACAGGGCTACCTGCCGTCTCCAGCCAGCTGACGTATCAGCTAGCTGCTAGTCACGTAGATGATTCGGGCCTCACCATCATTCGCTGTGGGCCATACTTCACCGAAAGTCAACACTACGAGCTAGTCACATAAATAATTCTTGCCTCACCATCATTTGCGGTTGGCCATACTTCGCCAAATGCTAACATCCCGTACCACGCAATCGAATGCTGCAAGCCGAAATTCCCCGGGATGGCCCGGCGCAATTCCGGCGTGACAGCTTCGATCATCACGCAGGGATCCGCTCCGAAAATGACCATCTCGCCCAAGACGGAGCCGGTACCTTTGTTCCCGGCCAAGCCGTTGCCATGGGTGATTTCCACCATCCGGATGTGCTCGACCATCCCGGCCTCGCCGCGATAGAACGCCATTTCCGGCTGGATGTACTGGCGCCAGGCCATAAACTCGGGGTCATCCTTGACCCCGCGCAGGGCCTTGGTGGCCGCGAGCGCGATCCAGTCGTCCCCTTCGTAGGGTTCCACATGGATCGTGGCCGCCATGTAATCGCGGATGATTTTCAGGTGCTGCACCCCGGTGTTGAAGGTCGCCGTGGCCGGCGTAGCTCCTGCGTCCGTGGTGAAGGTGCCGCCCACCGCGCTCTGCGGCGCAAAGCGGATTTGGCAGCCCTTGAAGGCTCCGAACGCCGTGGCGTCCAAGGAGAGCTTCATGCGCTTGATCAGCGCCCCCTGAATGAAGTCGTTCGGATCGAAGGCCGACAGGACCACCGTGTCCTCGTCGAACTCCACGGCCCGGCCGAACTTCTGCAGGGTGATTTGCGTCTGCGCGATGGACATCTGGTCCACCGGGATCTTGCCGTTCCGTGACAGCACGGACGAGGCGGTATCCGGCAGGTTCCTCGCGCGGGCGATGGTGATGGTTTCACCCATCTTCCGGCCAAAGCCGGGTTCGCCCTTGATGAACTGCAGGGCTTTGGTTTCCGCAATGCTCGCCTTGCGCATCTTCTTCGAGAGCGCCCGGTTCCGCATCGGTCCACCCGGAATGCTGGCAATCCATTGAAAAGCTGCCATGACTTATCTCCTCCTCTTGGAATGCTCCCGAAAGCCCTGCATGACTGACCAGTCAGTTAGCGCCGTGACAAGCTCGAACCGGAGCGCGTCAGTATGTTGTACTGGG
>ERZ761601.68-NODE-68-length-34462-cov-19.320284_pt1 | contig 34462 bp, 47 predicted proteins | sample MGYA00433092_ERZ761601 | MGnify/ENA primary metagenome ERZ761601 (study PRJEB28899, sample SAMN03785571) | bioreactor sludge metagenome | biome: EBPR Sludge; feature: EBPR Bioreactor; material: 0.22µm filtered reactor supernatant | place: Saint Lucia: Queensland...
GAAGCCGACCGCCTCTGAACCTTGTCATGCGAGTTGGGAAAGCTGAAAAAGGCTGAATTAGGCCGGGAGAGCCTGAAGACAAGGGGCTGCAGCCGGGACCAACCAAAGGGGCCGGTCTGGGAAAGTTTCAGCGGAAAAGGCGGGATTTGCCATCGGTTTGGGAAACAAATTAGGCGGAAAGGAGTTTCAGGGCTTGCGCCTTGAACTCGCCGATTTCTTCGGGAGAAGCGGCGTCGAGAGGCCGGTGGCGTTGTTGCCGGATCAGGTCTTCAGCATCCCATCCGGCATAGAACGCGGCCCGGGTTTTTCCACTGCAACGGCCGTCTGGAAGTGCTCTTGCCTGGCCTCGGGCGCGGGCGAGGCGTCCTTCGCTGTAGCGGGCTCTTTCGGTGGGTGTCATGCGGTGGTAGTCGCGCGATGAGCGTCGATGCGGATGGCCTTGGTGACAATGGCGATTTCGCGGTCGTCGAGCTGGTAAAGCTGGGGGGCCTCACGGCGCGTCGCCTGGGCCGCTATCGAGCGAGCGTAGGTTTCCAGGGCGGCGTCGTTGGCAAAGCGGTTGAGATACGCGGGGTTGATCTCGCGTATCGCGTGTTTGATGCGCTTGAGGTCGCCCTGGATGAGGCGCATTTGGTGTTGGATGCCGTCTTCGGCGAGCTCCTCGAAATGGGCGCAGGCGCGCTCGTAGTGGCGGCCGGCGTTGCAGGCCGTGGTTGACTCGCGGCCGGTGCATTTCAGCAGCTCAGCGCGGTACCACGATTTGTAAGCGGCCTTGTCTTTGGGGTCGCAGGCGGTCCGCTGACAGTGGATTTGCCAGGCGGCCTTTTCGAGGCGGCGGAATTCGGGCTGTTGATCGCGGGAAAAGGCCATCTTCACTTCCTCCTTTTCTTGGGTTCGGTATCGTCGAACGGGTCCACCCCGCCCATGAGCTGGAAGCGCTTCGCGATGGCGGCAGCGACGTGACTGTCGTCGACTTTGGGGGCCTTGGTCGCCCGGGCCATGCGGTCGGCGAGGCTGAGGACCTTGGCGACGGTCCGCAGAGCCCCAGGCTTGAGAGCGAGAGCGAGGAGGGCATTGCGGGTCGCAGGGGTGAATTTCCCGTATTGCGAGGCGATGTCTGAGATATCCTCGATCGTGGGCGTCGGTGCGCGGAAAATCTCGGCTCGGCCGGTGATCTGCTCGATCTGATAGGCCATGTCCTGCATGGTCTCGATTTTCCGCCAGGTGAGAGGAATGACGACGCCGCAACCTGTCTGCTCATTGAGTTCCATCAAGACCTCGAGGCTGGTCGCCCGGATCTGGGCGGCATGAGGAAGGAGGCGGCTGCCCTGGTCGACGATGATCACCTGATCCCGGCCGATGCGACGGACAAGGCCGCGCATGATCGTGCCGGTGGAGACTTTCTGGAGGGCTCCCATGCCGATGCGGTAGGCGAGATCGCGGATGAGTGCGACGTGCGCCCCGGTCGTCGGAGCGTTGAAGCGGATGGCGCGGCCGGGATGGCGGAGATCCCACTCGACCGAGGTCTTGGATTTGCCGGCACCGGAGGGGCCGGCGAGGATCACAAACCCGCCACGGCTCGCGTAGTCGAGGCCTTGCCAGAAGACATTCGCGGCGCTGGTGACCTGATAGCTCGGTTCGCGGTCGATGCCGGGGACGCTGATGCTTTCGAGCGTGCGGGTGCGGTATTGACGAATCGATTCGATGATCGAGGGCCACTTGGTGCCGCCGGCGTAGGTGCCGCCGAGGATGCGGTAGGCGTTCGTGCGGTCGTAGCCGAGGATCTGGCCGACATCCACGTTGGTCAGATGACGCTCGAGCACGTGGAGGTGGAACCAGCGCAGCAGGTCTCGGCCGTCGTCGTTGAGCTGGGGGATCTGGTCCCAGGCATGGGCGTTGAAGACGGCGTTGGAGCGCTGGCGTTTGTTATCGATCGAGGCGGTGTTGAGCTCGTCTTCGGGCTCCGGGGCGGGTGTCAAGTCGTCGGCGGATTTCATGAAATGGCGGCGGTGGTTTGGGGTGAATCAGTCTTCGGAATCGAGATCGGGGTCGTTGGCAAAAATGTTTGCGTAGGGATCGTGGGCGGCGGCAGGGGCGTGATGGTCCTCAGTCTCCCAGGCCGGTGTGGGTTCGACGCTGATGATCCCGGCATCATCATCGGCATGATACCGCTGCAGGTCGTAGTCGTAGCGGCTCTGGGCGAGGGCCTCGTCGGTGGGGGTGATCTCACCACTGACGACGCGACCATTGTGATCGATGTCGCCGCGTTGGCGGTCGAATTCGGGCTCGGCGCGGCGCTCGCTGCCGCGGCGGATGTCGGCCGCGTATTCGTTGATCGTGCCTTGGGCGCGGAGGCGGGCCTCGCGATCGGCGGCGCAGATCCGGGGCATCAGCTTGACGGTACCGCGATATCGACCTTGCGGATCCAGGACGAGGGCCTCGTCGGGATCGAAGGGGCAGACGTGCAGCATCACGCTCTCGCCCGGGCGCAGGTGGATCCGGTCTTGGCCGGTGTGGAGGACGGCGAGGTAGACGAGTCCATCGGGGCCGAAGCGTTCGGGATCGTGAATGACGATCGTGCCGTTGGGTTTGACTTTCAGCGCGGTGGCAGCCTTGCCGCGACGGAGCGGATAGGCCCATGAGACCGGGATGGCGTGCAAGGCGACTGACCAGGAGAGCTTGCGCAGGAAGTGGCGCTCGCGCTCGCGACTGATGGCCCGTGCCTCGCCGGGGCTGAGATGGATCGGCCGCCATTCGCCGAAGGCTTCGAGCATCTGTTGTTGCTGCGATGTCATGAGCGCGAACTGATCGCGGGTGACCAGGTCGGCTTGTTGGTTCGGCAGCGTGTAGTGCAGCGCGGGGAGGACGAAGCCGCAACGGGACCAACCTTCGATCGAGTGATCGCGCCGGGCGTCGAGGGCGCGGTAGATGAGGCTGTAGAGCACGGCAAACTCGTGCTGGGTGTGGACGGGGTGGCGGAGGAGATCGTAGACGGCGTGGCGATCCGCGGGAGAGAGTTTGTCGATGGCCTTGAAGAGCTGGATCTCGTAGCGGCTGATCGTCTCATTTGCCTCGGGGCCTACCAGGCGTTCGTTGAGGCCCGTGTCGCCGAGGAGGCCCGCGCTACGGGTGCGGACGCCGCGGAAGGCCGATTCGATGGGGCCCTTGTAGCGGAAGTTCCCGGAGCTTTGTTTCGACCGGCTGCCGAGGAAGAGCTGGGCAAAGGCCGGTTGATCGAAGCGCCCCGACGCGTCGAAGCTGACCCGCCCGCCGGTGATGTGGTGGAGGAGATCGTCGAAGCTCTCCCCGTGCCCATCCTTCTTCGTATAGCCTTTCGCGGTGGCGTGCTCTCGGATGATCAGAGTGCCGTGGTCGTCATCGCGGAAGCCATTCTTGACCAGGTCGCCGAGGACGAGCCAGACGTAGAACTCTTGGTTGATCCCGCGTTGGTGACCGTCTTCGTCGCGGCGGCGGAATTGGATGCCGTAGCTCTCCCAAGCACCGGTGAGGTAATCGAGAATGTTGAAGCCCTGGGGCCGGAGGATCTCGCCTCGGGTGTAGGGCGATGCGATGCGTTGATCGAGAGCCTGGTCATCCGTGAGGAGGATCTGGCGATAACCGAGTCCTTCGCGGGTGCCGAGGTTGGAGGGCAGCAAGGTGCTCGCGGCCTTGGGACCGACGATGATGTTGACCAGCTCGATCCTGCGCGGAGCGTATTTCATCAGATTCCGATAGGACCAGCCCGACGGCACCCGGCAGCGGCGATCGGCGCAGTAGCTGTCGCGCGCCGGCACTTCGGTGTAGCCGGGGATGCGGAGCTTGGGATCGTGAGGGCGCGCTTCCCACAGGGTGAGCTGGGCGATGAGATCGCGGTGCGCCTGTCGCCCGCCATCGTTGAGGCGGCGCTGTTGCTCGCGGAGGCCACGCCAGTATTCGAGGAAACGTTCGTCGAGACAATGATCGCCCGGGCGGGGAAAGCGGGCGCGATCGATCAGGCCCTCCCACACGAGATCGTGCTCGCCCTTGAGCCCGGCGATGTAGGCGTAATATCGGCGCTTCACGTTGCCGGGCTGATCGCCGATCTGACGTGCGACCAGGGGGAAGAGCTTAGTTCGCCCTTTGGCGTGCCGAAGCGGTTCGAGGATCGAGATCCAATCGAGGACGTACTTGCGACCGGCCTCGGTCTCGCGGTTGAACGATTCAAGCTGCGTGTGGGGGATGCACCGCTTTGCGTGCTCCAGGGAGAGCGTGGGGAGGCCGGGGAGAGTGAGCATGGTCGGACGCGGCGGAGCCGCGGTAAACGGTGGGAAAGTAAAAAGTGAAAGGTCTCAGAGAGACTGACAGGAGTATATCGTGATCTCGCTCTGGATATGCCCGATGCCGTAAAGGCGTTCGGCTTTGATGAAGGCCCCGTCGTCCGGGTGACATTTGCAAAGGACACGCGCGATGCTGAGGGCGTTCTTGATCGCGGTGCGATTCACGACCGGGACTTTGATGATCGAGCCGAGGTTGCCGAGCAGGTCGCCTTCGCAGACCTCGGCATAGGTGGGGCGGCAGGCCCACACTTCGACGTTGCCATCATGATCGACGTAGATTTCCCAGGTGGGTTCGCCCCACGCCTTGAGCTCAGGGCGATCCGCGCTCTCAAAGATGGCGCTGAAGTCGAGTTCCGGCCCGTTGTTGGTGTGGGATTTGTATCGGGTGATCATGCGGAGGCGAGGGCGAGGGCTTGGCGGGCTTGTTTGGCGGCGCACTTGCGGCAGACCTTGATGCGCGGGGTGATGGTGTCGGAGAGGCAGCGGGTGCAGCGGCCGAGGCCTGGCACCGGGTGGGTTTCATTCAGACCCACGGCATCCATGAGGATGACGAGGGCATCGCGCAAAGTGGCTTCAGTATTGGAGGATCCTTCGGCCATGCAGGTCACGCGGTACGCCGCGGGCGGCGGAGTCGATCGAGAGCGGGTTGGCAGTGCTTCGGCAGGTGCAGGATGGTGATGCACTTGCCGCCTTCGATGATGTAGATGTGCTGGCCGTAGACACGGCTCTCGTCGGCACTGTTGTGGGCCCGCTCGCGCCCCTCGAGGTAGTGGCGGATTTCCTCCGGCGCGGCGACGAGGCTGAGGCCATGCTCGTAGGCCTTGCGGGCCATGCGCAGAGCAGCGGAGGCCGTCCATCCGCAGCGCTCGCGGGCGCGCTTGATGGCGTGGCGGGTGAGATGGATTTCGGCAGGCATGATTTCGGCGGGCATGGAGTCACGGGTCACGCTTTCGGGGCGCGGGCGGTTTTGGCTTTGGCTTTGATGGTGCGCTCGATCTCGTCGCTGATCTGAGTGAGCACGGTCTGGAGGGTGCGCAGACCGTGGATGTGGACTTTCCGGTCGCCACGCTCGATGTCTTGATCATCGAGGGGCAGCTCGTCGAGGTGCCGGATGAACTGCTCGGGATTGGCGGCGGTGCGGTGCAGATCGACGATGGGCGATGCGATGCACGCGTGGGCGTCGAGCATGGCTTGGTAGAAGTCGCCCTGGACGAGATCTTCCCCGCCGCCGCTGGGAAGCTTGGGGGCTGCCGGGGGGAAAAGGTCGGACCACAGCGCCTTGAATGTGTCGCAGTCGAAATTCGCGCCGATGACATCGGCAAAGGCATCGTAGTCGCCATCCGTCCACTCGCTGGGGGGAGATTGCACAATGAGCTTGACCTTGGCGTCGTCCTTCTTCCGGCTGCCGGTGAGGCGCTTGCGGACCTCTTTCGCCGCATTCATGAAGTCCTGACAGCGCTGATAGGTGAAGCCGGTTTCTTGGGCGACAAGCTCCTTCCAGGGCAAGGTAAAATAATTTGACCTTGCTCCCCCGTGTTTCGCCCCAATCCGCGTCTTCAGCGCGTCGAGTTCCAGGCCCAGGGCGACACAGGCGGCGACGGTGCGACGCAGGCCGCTGCGGATGGTGTCGGCGTGTTTGCGGGCGGCGGCGAAGTCGCTCAGTGGGGACGGCTTCGCCTCGTGCTTGGTCTTCACCGCGTCCTTGGTGCTTGGTGCTTGGTGCTTGGTGGGTTTGGCTTTTGCCTTCACCTGGTGATCGAAGGTCCAGTAGGTGAAGACCTGCTTGCGCTGTGGGTTGGCCTTGAAGTCTCCGGTGAGGATGCGGACCTGTTCGGGATCGGTGAGCTGGGTGACACTTTCCGCCGCTTCCTCCGTGAAGAACTTGCGCACGACGGCCTGGGCGGCAGCGCGCTCGCCGCTCGTGCAGCTGGCGGTATAGAGCTGCTTGAAACCTTTCTCGACCGAGCTGCGGATCTGGGCCTTGTAGGTATCGAAGGTATTGCTGACGAGGATGATCATGCGGAGGTCAGATTTCGACGATGCGGTTGACGAGCTTGGTGGCGATGCGGACGATGGGTTGCCCGTCGCGGTGGAAGAGGTGATCCGAGCCATCGATCTGATGCCCGTCGGCCTGGACGATGAAGGTGCGCGCCTCGGGCAGGCCGGTATCGAGGGTGAAGTGAATGCGGAAGATTTTCATACTTCGATCAGGCGGTGGCTCGATCCCAGGCGATGATGACGCGGCTTTTGGCGATGCCGTGTTTGTCGCGGCTGATGGCGGTGTCGATGATGCAGGCGGCCATGGGCGCGGGCCAGTGTTCCATCGCGGCGAGGCGAAACGCCTTGCCATCTTTGGGCGCGCGTTTGTAGGTGACGGTGCGCTTGTAGAGGTGGCTGAGCCGATCGCCACAGAGGGCCAACAGCATTTCGTGGCGCTGGCTTTCTTCCTGGAATTCTCCGGCGATCTGATCGCTCTCGATCACGACGGGCACGGTGGCGGTAGTGCCCCGGGCGAGGAACTGACGGCCTTCGCGGGCATCGTCTTCGAGCGGCACCGTCTCGCTGGAAAGGGCGGTGGCTTCGAGGTTGGCTTCGATCTGCTTCAGCTCCTTCTTCAGGGCTTCGATCTCGGCGACGATGGCGAGACCACGGTCAACGGTGGCAGTGAGGGATGACATGGCGGCGGTGGAGTAGTGGGGTGGTGGAGTAGTGGAGTGATGGGCTCAGCCAAGACGGCTTTCGACGATCCGGGCGCGGCGGGCGAGGAGGCGGTCGCTCTGCTGGTGGGTTTTGATGAGTTTATCGGCTTGCTTTCGCAGAGCCGTGAGATCGCGCAGCGTGGCGATGGCCTTGGCTTTGCGTTCGCGGGCGATAGCCTTCAGCTCCTTGCGGCGGAGGGCGTTCATGGATCGTTCGATGGATTTCATGCGGTGGTTGGGGCGGGTGGTGAGTGATGGCTTTGCCGGGCGGAGTCCGGCTGCCAGGAGGCGACGAGATGCCGCCCTTTGCGGGTGAGGAGGTGCTGGCTTTCCTGGCGGTTGGTGGGGTGTGGCACCTCGAGGACGAGGCCTTGGTGCCGGAGCTTGGCGAGGCCCTGGGTGATCGCGGAAGTGGTGACCTGGCAGACCTTCGCGATCTTCGTGTTGTTCGGTCGATCGAGGACCTGGAGAGCGACCAAAATCTTGAGCGTGACACAACTGATGCGGGCCGGCAGTTTGAAGGGATCGATTTGCATGGCGATGGCGGCGGGTATGGCAGGGGTGATTCAGTCGGCGACGGCGACTTCCGAGATAAACCAGCGCGTTTCCTTGCTGTCGGCATCGAGGCGCTTGTGATTCATCTGCAGCGCGGCGACGCGGGCATCGTTGGGCGACACTTGCACGGGAGCCGTGTGCGCGTCGGGGTAGTGGCGCTCGAGCAAAGCGATCGCTGCGGACTCGAAGCCTTGGGACGTGGAGGCCGTGCGGTAGAATTTCTGTTTGGGCGTGCTGGCGAGAAACAGATTGCCATCGTAGGCGCGGACACAGATGACGAGGGTTTGCAGATCGGGAGACGGGAGCAATTCAATCATGGCGGCGAGGTGCGCCTGAGGCGCGGTAAAAGGTGGGAAGGTGAAAGGTGAAAAGTCGGGATCAGGCGACTGCGGCAGGCTCGGTCGTGATGGGTTTGGTTCGCGCGATGATCCGGAGCTTCCGGCCGGTTTGTGAGTATTCGCCGATCTCTGGATCCGGACCGATGATGACGGAGCACCACTGCTTGATCTCTTCAAAGGTCCACAGGTCAGAGGTGGTGAGGGATAGATCTGCGGTGATCCATCCTTCAGATTTGGGGAATCGTGATTTTGGCATGGCGGCGTGTTGGTCTGGGTTTGGGGTGATGGGTCAGGATTCGGGAGAGAGATCGAGTTGCTCGGCCCGGCGGCGGAGTTTGATGAGCGCGGTGGTATAGCGGACATGGACGGTGCCGCGCGGAGTCGCGCTGGCCTGCTCGATCGCGCGCATCGTCAGCGGCGTGGTTTCGATGCCTGCCTCGCGACGGGCCAGCTCGAAGAGCGCGAGACGGAAGGCCTCGGGCAAGGCGTCAAAATCGGATTCTGTGGGGCTGTCGCTCAAGAGGGTGCGAGTTTTCAGTGTTCAGCGGGGAGTTCGCGGCGATCGTCGAGGGTGGTGCCGGGGTAGACTTGCAGCCATTCCGCGGCAGCGGCGTCAGGGGCGGAGGCGCTGCCACCGTAGAGCGCGGCGATGCGACCGGCCGGGGTGCGGAGGGTGACGTGACCGTGGCGATCGATGCGGATGGTGTAGCGTTGCCAGGTGTGCATGGTGGTTCAGCGGGAAAGAGCGGGGCGGGAAGGGAGGCGGCGGCGACGATGGCGGCGGAGGGCGACGGTGTTCGGCGCGGGGGCTTTGGGGCGGGGCTCGATCGGGAAGCCGACCAGCTCGCGGACGTGGCGATCGAGGGCGATCGGATCGGGGCAGTCGACATCCCGGCCGAGGATGCAATCCCGCACATGAGTCCACTGCAGATCCGCAAAGATCGGATCGCCCTCGGCCCGCTCTTTGATGTGGTTCGCCAGGAGATGCAGGCTCCACCCGCGTCGACGCACGTGTTCCGCGGCGGAAGTCAGCCAGTAGCGATTCAGATCGGGATCGAGGATGCGCGCGTTCATGGTTGACGGGATCAGGTTGGGCTGCTCGAATGGCGGGATGGAATCAAAATTCAGATTGGTGTCAGGCGGGTATTACCTGGATCACGGCAGCAGGAAATCGGAGCGCTGCGCGATGCGTTTGGAGGCAGATTTGCAGACCCATCCATTTCGTGAAAATGGCCCGGGTGTTTGGATCCGCGTGCGCGAAGACACGCCGATGAGCACAGGCGGGAGCGAGGCGGCGATCTGGTTGAGCATCGAGGAAGCGAGTGGGTTGGTGGATTCGTTGCTGGAATTCATTCACTACACGCTGCCCGAGCTACGTAAGCGCGACCCTCAGGAATGATCGCGGTGAACCGGGACGTGATATACGGATGGTGATCCAGGATCACGGCCATCAGATCGGGGTGGATGGCAATTTTGCCCGGGCCTCCGGCGTCGAGGAATTGCTCGACATCGCCGAGGTCGGCAGTGCCGTGATTGCTGACGACCGCCACAGTCGCGTCAACGGCCGCAGCAAGACGCGTTCCGACACGCGATTCGCTGGCGGAGGAGCGAGGTTTGGGAAAGGCTTTGTCATGGAGCAAAGCCAGGCACGCCATAGCGGAGAGCAGGAGGCCGGATTCAAACCGGCCATGCCAATACATGGCCATGGCGATGAGGAAGAAAACGGAGGCGACAAGCAGTGGTGTTTTCATAATCGTGATCAGGGTTCGATGTTCAGGAGACTCGCGATCCGGCGACGGGTCGGATCGTGGAGAAAGCGTGGAGGATGGCGTCAACGGCAGGGAACAGGCCGCGAGCGTGGGAGCGCCACCGGGGCTCCGGACGTCCGAGAATGACATCCCGCACATCGATCCAGCGGACATCTTGGCCGGGAAGGTTTCTGCTCACCATGGACGTCAACGCTGACAGGGTGAGACCACGGCGTTTGCAATGGATGGCGGCGGCACCAAGCCACTCCGCATCCAGGTCCGCGTCGAGCATGCGGACGGGGATGGCTTTACCCTTCGGACGCTCCAATCGAGGGGCGGACCGGTAGAAGGCAGGGTTGTCAGCGAGAAATTCGTGCATGAAATCAACGAAGGCGGGGGTTTGTGGGGGCCTCGACGGCGAGGACGTGGATAACCTTCCCGTGGAGCTTTGAGACCTTCCGGAGCAGGTTGGGGCGACCGGCGAAGCGTAGGGCTGTCTCGGCGGCGGCGAGATGAACTGACGCGTCCCAAAGACGGGCATCGTTCTGTTCCTGAGGAGTCAACTCGTGAGGAGTTTGTTTGGCGCGTTTCGAGGCAGGCATGATCAGGCGGTGCGTTGAGGGAGGGCGTTGATGGCCGAAAGGAGACGACGAGATTGGCGGCGGCCGGTAAGAACCAGCGCGAGATGGACGTGGTGGACGCCGAGGTGTGGCGCTGCCGACCGATAAGACCAGCCCTTCCGCGAGAGTGACTTTCTGGCGACGTTGACCTCCTTCGAGAGCGAAGGATCGTAGACGGGCGGCTGCTTGCGGGTTAGCATGTCCGAATAATCGGACAAATCGGACAGTGGTGCAAGCGAAATCGGACAGATCAGGTGAATTTTCGGACAGAATTGACGCGTTGGCTGTCCGACGGGGCTGGTCGATGGTGATGCTCTGTAAGGAAATCGGCGTCGCGCGATCCCTGGTCTACGAAATAAAAGAAGGGAGGCGCGAGCCTACCGAGAAGGTGTGGAAAAAATTGGAGGCTGCCGAGCGAGCCGCAGAAGTGGCAACTGCGTCACTCGCTCTTGTAAAACACGCATCAGATGCCTCATCGACCCAAGGCGAGTTCAACTCTCGCCTTGAATCAGTCACCCTGATCCATCGTGAGCTAGCTGCGTTGCGAGATGAAAATCGGGAGCTTCGAGCAAGACTCGAAAAGATTGCTGAGATGGCTACCATTAGCTGGCGAATCGACAACTCCGGGCCTGGCGATATTTGACTTATTCCTGAATCAGCTATGGCCAACTTGGCGCTTAACTATCTGAGGCGAAAACTCACCGTTCCGTCCAACTTCACGTCGGAGGACTGGCTCCATTTGCAGCCGCAGATGCGCGAGTACGTTTTCGCAATGTCGGAGGTCGCTGATATCGAAATCCTAAATCGCTTTCGCAGCGGAATCGAATCTATTGTCCTCGGTGAAAAGAGCGAGAGCGAGACGATGGCGGGGTTACACGATTTTTTAAAAGCACACAAATATCAACCGCAGCCCGGACAGGAAGGTACTCTCAATGACCTGCGAACCATCGATCGAATGAGATTGGTGTTGCGCACGAACGTTGAAGATGCCCGATCGCATGGGCAATGGGCTCGCCAACAGTTTGCGCTCAGTGCATTCCCCGCGTGGCGTTATCATCGTTGCTGCGCTTGCGAAACCCCTCTCGACTGGCCGTCGCGATGGAACGCGGCCCGATCGGCGACCACGCCGGATGGCGCGACAGCGGCTACAGGAGAGGACGACATGATTGCACTAGTGAACCACCCTCTTTGGACCCATTCCGAGTTCAATGATATGGGTTCTCCTTGGACGCCCTTCGCCGTCGGGTCTGGTATGATGACTACACCGAAAAGCCGCAATGCAGCGATGGTGCTAGGGTTGCTGCCAGATACGGGTGACGACTCGCCGAGGGCGGTGAGGCTTCGGGCAATGCTGATACCGAGACAGCGGGGTCTCCCCAATCCCTCCACAGCAGAGATTCGCTCCTCAATCCTCGCGCAATGCGGAGTGTCAGCAAGGTGGGAAGGTGATATTCTGGTCAAGTTGGGGGACTAAGGCGCGGGTTTTTTGTGCCCTGGTCATAATCACTTTTCCGGCTCCATGCTACGTTCCGGCATGGCCTCCCCGGTTTCCAGCAGTCAGAGATCCGCCGTCAGAGATCAGCAGCTCGAGCTGCCGCTGAACCTTTCGGTGTCGGCGGGCTTTACGGTGCAGCGGATCGACCGGCACATCGTGCTGACGCAAAAGCCGATCGAGACCTGGGGCTCGGTGAAGGATGCGGCGCGCCGGCTGCGACGCAGCGACCGCTGGGTGCGGGTGCTCTGCGAATCCGGGTGCATCAAGGCCCGCAAGCTGCCGGGTGCAAAGATCTGGGATGTGGACATGATCGCCCTGGAAGAGTGGATCGAGCAGGGCGATCGCAGCGCCGCGGCAGACAATTTGCGGAACTACCGGCAGTCCCGGCAGCGAGAGGAGTAGGCTCCGGATCGACGTGGCATCATAGCCGCGTGACCGACGCATCGCAAGCAAACCCTGATTCACCGACTTTGCCTGGCGGCAAGGAGCGCGATGGTTTTACGAGGGTTTTTCCATCGCCAGGTCAGGGGTCGCCCATCGCGGCCCCTGACCGATCGGTGCGCCCCGCGGTGCTCCTCTTCAAAGGCCGCGGCCTGATCTCCACTGCCATCCGTTGGCAATCGCGATCGATCTACAGCCATGCCGCGCTGCTGATGCGCGATGGCCGCATCGTCGAATCGTGGCAGGGCGCGGGCGTCCGCACCAAGACGCTGACGGATTGGAGCGACATCGACGTTTTCGATGTGGCGATGTTGACGGATCTCGAATGGGATCTGGCAATCGATTACGCGCTCGATCTCGTGGGCCGTGGCTACGACTACAAGGCGGTGCTGCGCTTCGTCTCGCGCCGCCCGGCCGCGGACAACGATCGGTGGTTTTGCTCGGAGCTGGTCTTTGCGGCGATCGAGAGCGCGGGTCTGCCGCTGCTCGCCCGCACCTCGGCCGCGGCGGTGTCGCCTGGCATGCTGGCGCTCTCGCCCTATCTCACTCAACGCGAAGGAGGGATCCGCGGATGAATTGGTTCCTCACCATCGCGAGTCATCCGGAGCCCTTGAAGAAGGTGCGCTCGATGCGGTGCCATGATCTGGCCGAGGCGGAGCGCCAGATCGTGGCGATCGAAAACCCGAATGCCTGGCAGGCGGAGATCTACGCGTTGGTCGCGGCCGAGGCTCTGCTGCGCTGGCGGAACGGCCTGCTGAGTGTGCCGGACTTCAGCGACCTGGAAACGGACCCCGGAGCGCAGAACTGATTTTTTTTCCATGATCACCCACCCACCCATGAAATCCACCGATCCGCGGTTCATCCAGCGGATCCGCGACCTGCAAGTGAAGCTCGGATTCACCGGCAAAGAGGTGGACGGGCAGATCGGGCACAACACGCTGAGTCGGATCGAGGCTCTCGTCTTTGATTATACTACCCCTGATGCGGTCGGTAACGGAGGCAACTCCGGCGCAGGCAGTGCCGCGAACAGTGGGAGTGCCGTCTCGCCTGCGACTCCGGGCGGCACTCTCCCGGCCGGGGGCGCGGTGGATGAACGCAGCGCGAAGAACATCGCGACGCTGCTGGAACCGGTGCGGCCGACTTTCGAGCGGATCGTGATCGAGGGCACGCGCATCGCGAAGTCGATGGGCGCGACCGGGTATGTGATGATCGGTGGCACGCGGACCTATGCCGAGCAAACGGCGCTCTACAATCAAGGCCGGACCACGGCAGGCCCGCGAGTGACCAACGCGAAAGCGGGATACAGCAATCACAATTTCGGCATCGCCGGAGACTTCGGGGTCTTCGCCGGAGCCGCTTACCTGGATAACACGAACGCCGCCTTGGCGAGCCGGATCCACGAGGCGGTCGCCGCCTGGGTGAAGGTGAATCTGCCCAAGATCGAGTGGGGCGGAGACTGGACCAGCTTCCGCGATGAGCCGCACTACCAATACCGCACCGGCCTGACGATGGCCCAGATGCGCGAGCGCGTCGCCTCGGGCAAGAGCGTGCTGGGATGAGCCCCACGGAAACCGCCCTGCTGATCCTGATCCTCTCCCTCACCGCATTGTTTTTCGACCTGCCACGACCCCGCCCATGATTCCGATCCTCTCTCAATTCCGCATGCCCGAGACGCCTTTCGAAATGTTCGGCGCTGTCTTCTCGGCGCTGATGATCCTCGCGGGTAGCGCGGGTGTCCTGATTGGTCTAGGTAAGATGCTGGCCAAGAAGTCGGCGGCCCAGGTGGAGGTCGGCAATCAACCGCTGCAGATCCGGGTGCTCGAAGAGGTGCCGAGCCGCAATGAGTTCAACGAGCTCAAGACGCGGGTGACGCATATCGAGGACAGTCTCGCCCCCATGGAGCGCCGGATCTTGGAAGGGGTGAAAGATGTCGGACGCGATTTGACCGCCCAAATCAAGAATCTCGAGACGCACGAATACGCCGCCCGGGGCGAGCTCTGGGGCAAGTTGAATCCACTCGCCGAGCGGGTCGCGGCCGAAGAGGCCAGGTCGGACATCGGCGAGGCGATCGCGGAAGGCTTCAAGCAGCTCGGTAAGGAGATGGCCGACAAGAAAGGCTGACCACGATTTTCATCCAACCAACCTCGCATCACGCTCATGGCTCCCGCTCTCTATCGCCAATACATCCGCCAAGTCTTGCACGGTGCCGCTCCGTTCGGCGTACCGGAAAAGGCATTGGCTGAGGCAGTGAAGACTCTGGTGGGTGGCAGCTTCGATCTCTCGACCCATCGAGACGCGGTGGAGTGGAACCTAAAAGAGGACCTCATCCGCAGCCATGAGAATCCCGATACGGACGCGAAGGAATGGAAGCTGACGCCGAAAGGCGCGGCCAAGCAAAGCTGACCCCGTCGCCCTGGACGCAACCCCGTAGAATGAATGGCCCGATCGGACGCAAAACTGAAGACTCTGCCGGAAGACATCCAGGCGGAGATGTGGCGCATGCGGACCACTCCGGTGGATGCGGATGGCAGCCCGTGCAAACCTTCGGAGGGCGCGCCGATGACTCAGGCCGAGGTGCTCGAGTGGTTGGAGGATGTGCATCGCGTGCATTCCTCCGCGGGTGCCTTCTCAGCCTGGGAGTCCTGGTATGGCACTCAGCGGACGGTGGGCAATACCAAACAGCAGACGCTGGATCTCATGGAGGCGCTGCGGTCGAAACATCCGGAGGCGTCGGAGGAAGAGATCCTCGAGATGGGGCAGATGTGGTTCTCGCTGCGATCGATGGAGACGGGCGACGCGAAGATTTTCGAGAAGATGTATCGCCTCCGCCTGCTCCGGAAGAGCTCGGAGATGGATTCGCGCAAGCTCGCGCTGCTCGAAGCGAAAGCGAAACGGCTCGACGAGCTGGAGTCGAAAGCGAAAGCGCTGCGCTCTGGCGGCGGACTGACTCCGGAGACTCTGGAGATGCTGGAGAAACAACTGAAGCTGCTTTGAGCCCGCGTATTCCAGACTTTGCCAAAGGCCACAAAGGGAAGTGCAAGATCTTCCCCGCGACGGACGCGTTCATGCTCGGCTATCAGGACCGGTGGATCCGCGATGAGTCGCTGATGAAGCTCATGGAGAAGGGTCGCCGGATCGGCGTTTCTTACTGCTCGGCTTATGAAGATGTCCGCCGTCATGCAAAGGCGACAAACACCCTACAGACGTGGGTGTCATCGCGCGATGAGCTGACCGCCCGCCAGTATGTGCGCGATTGCATCGGCTTCGCACGCCTCCTTCACGTGGCGGCGGGTGATGTCGGTGAGGCTGTGCTGATCGACGACAAAGGCAACAAGCACTCGGCTCATGTCATTCCCTTCGCGAACGGGTTTCCGCTGCACTCCCTTTCATCCAATCCGGATGCGTTTGCTGGACGCGGTGGCTATGTGAAGCTCGACGAGTTCGCTTTGCGGCAGGATCCCGGAATGGTCTACGGCATCGCCGGTCCGACGATCGACTGGGGTGGCAAGCTCGGCATCATCTCGACCCATCGCGGTAGTCACAATTACTTCAACACTCTGATCCGCGAGATCGTCGAGAAGGGCAACCCGAAGCGATTCAGCCATCACCGCGTGACATTGGAGGACGCTCTCAACGAGGGGCTGCTCTACAAGCTCCAGACAAAGTTCGCCGATGGTGACCCTCGTCTCGACATGGACGAAGCGGACTACTTCAATTACCAGCGCTCGCGTGCCCGTGATGAAGAGACCTTCCAGCAGGAATACATGTGTGTGCCTGCCGACGATGCGAGCGCCTTCATCGAATACGCCCTGCTCGATCAGTGTCGCTATGCGGCAGGGGAGGAGTGGGAGTGGTCGCTGGCAGATGCTGAGGCGGCTCGTGCTCGCGGTGCGGAGATCTACTACGGTCTCGATATCGGTCGGGTTTCGGATCTGACGTCCCTGGTCATCCTCGAAAAGGTGGCGGGTCGCTATTATGTAAGGAAGCGGATCGATCTGAAGAAAGTTTCCTTCTCTGATCAGGAGGCTCGCCTTTATCCCTGGATGGCGCTCTGTCGCCGGGGCTGCATCGATAAGACCGGCCTCGGGATGCAGTTTGCGGAGCGGGCCGCACAGAGGTTCGGCGCTAGCCGTGCGGAGGGCGTGACCTTCACCCCTGCGGTGAAAGAAGATCTCGCCTACCCGGTGCGCAGCGCGTTCGAGGACGGCGCGATCCTGATCGGCTTCGACGATGATGAGCTGGTCGGTGACATCCGCGCCATCCGCAAAGAGACGACGGCCTCGGGCAACGTGCGCTTCGCGGCCGATCGGGGCGAGGGTGGCCACGCCGATAGATTCTGGGCGCTCGCCCTGGCGATCCATGCCGGGAAATCGAGCGGCACGCCAGTGCTGCCCCGTCCCTTCCGCCGCATCACGAATCTCTTTCGCGGCAACTCTCTAACGCGGGAGGTGCCGGCATGAGTCGCGTTTCCTCACGCGCCGCGATGATCCGCAATCGCCGTGCCTCCCGCACGCGATCGATGCTGCCCGCGGCAAACGATACCTGGGATCGCGCCCGCGAGTGGCACAATCCCCTGCGACACTTTTCGCTGCAGCGAGCGATCTCCCTTTCCGAGGCATATCCCCGCGGGGAGTTCGCGGATCTGATGTGGACGATGGGTGCTCCCTTCAACGGCATCGAGACGGCGGATGCGGATCTGCTCGCGATCATCGAGCGACGCACCGCGGCACTCGGCGAGATGGATTGGAACGCCAAGCCGAAAACGGGCAAGCGGATCGACAAGGTCCTCGCCGCCGAACAAGAGGCGGCCGTGCACGAGCTGATGGACGGCATCGACAACCTCTATGAGGCGATCAATCATCTCGCCCTCTCCTTCGTCCGCGGCTTCGCCCACGTGGAGATCATCGAATCGGCAACGGGCGCGGTGGCGGAGCTCCGCGCCGTCGATCAGTGGCACGTGACCCGCCGGGGCATCAAAGGCGGGTGGCGCTACAACCCCGAGGCGCGGCAGACGAACTGGGATGCCCTGGGAGCGGAGATGGATATGCCCGCGGATCGCTTCGTCATCCGTGAGGTGGCGCGGCCGGTCGGCCGCATCGCCTTATTAAAGTATGCGCGGCAGGCCCTGAACGATGCGGACTGGGGAGCCTACGTGGAGCGCTACGGGATCGCGAGCGGCGTGGTGACGATGCCGCCCGATGTCGGTCCGGAGCGTGAGGCGGAATTCATGGCGGCGGCCCAGGCCGTCGCAGAGGCGGCGAGCGGGGCGCTCCCCCACGGCGCGACCTGGACGCCGAACTCGCCGGACAAAGGATCGGGCACCTCGCCCTTCTCGGATCGCCTGGAATGGCTCTCGGAGAAACTCGTCCTCGCCGGCACGGGCGGCAAGCTGACGATGCTGGCCGAGAGCGGCAGCGGCACGCTCGCGGGTGGGGCGCACCAGGAAGCGTTCGATCAGCTCGCCCGCGGCGACGCCCGGGCGATCGGCGAGGTGATCACTCAGCAGCTCGTGAATCCCTGGCTGCGGAAAGCCTTCCCCGGGCGTCCGATCTGCGCCTATTTCGAGATGGCATTCCGCGAAGAGGTCGAATCCTCTGCCGTGATCGACGATGCGGCAAAACTGAAGTCCGCGGGCTACCGTGTCGCCCCCGCCGAATTGGCCGAAAAAACGGGTTATGAGCTGGTGGAGGGGCAATCCACCGCTCGCGGGGATGGCGGCAGGCCCGCTCTGCGCGATTTCGACCCTTTGCACAACTTTGCACAGGCTCCCGGCTCCGTTGACCCATCGGGAGGGGATCGGCCCTCTGGAGGCGATTCTGACGCAAAAGTTAAAAATCGGGCATCCGAAGAGGTTGCGGATCGTCCTGCGCCCGGTTTCGAGGCGCTCCTGGCGAAGCTGCTGAGCGGCGGTGTCGAGGCCTGGACGGACGCCCTGGTCGACGCGGCGGCGGAGGGGGTGGAGACCGGAAGTCCGAAGTCGCAAAAACCGGCCAAGAAGAAACCCGCCAAGAAGAAACCCGCCAAGAAGAAGGCAGCAACGAAAGCATGAGCAAAATGATTTTCAACCGCAACGCGGACCAGGCTTTCGCCGCCCTCCCGGATCTCTCTGATCTGCAGCCGCTCGCCCAGATTTGGCTGCCGATCGAGGTGCCGGGTCGCCATCTCTCCATGATGGGCGATGAGCCGATCGTGGAAGTGATCGACGCGAAAGCGGTCGAGTCGATCGCACACGAATTCTGGAAAGACGAGGCGGATCCCGACTTCCCCGGCCTCCTGGTCGACAACGATCATCTGCGCCACGATCTCAGTGCCTCGACCGAGGCCAAGGCCTGGGTGAAGCGCATCGAAAACCGCGGCGGAGTGCCGTGGGGGCTGCTCGAATTCACGGACGTGGGAGCGGCGGCGATCCGCAACAAGCGCTGGAAGTTTTTCTCGAGCGAGTACGACGGGGACGGCTGTGAATTCGTCGGCCGGGACGATCAAGGCCGTCGCATGTTCCGCCCGCTCCGCATGTCGGGACTCACTCTGACGAACATGCCCAATCACAAAGGGCAGAAACCCATCACCAACCGCAAGGCGCTCGACTCGATCGAGGCCGAGCAAACCCAACCCAACAAGAAGACAATGAACAAAACTGCTCTGGAAAAGCTCGGTCTCGACGAATCCGCGACCGAGGAACAAATCAATGCGAAGCTCGACGAGCTGATCGCGAAGGCCGCCAAGGCCGACTCGATGGAGGCGGAGGCCGAGGTCGAGACCATCCTCAATCGCCACGCGAAGCGCTTCCCCGCCGCTGATCGCGGCAAGTGGAAGGATCGCCTCATCAAGAACCGCGCCTCGGCCGAGGAGATCCTCGCGGATCTGCCGGAACTCGTGGCAGGAGTGAAGCCCGAGGGCCGCCCTGCCATCACGAATCGCGCCACGGCCGCGACGCCCGAGGCGAGTCGGGCGAATGGAGAAGCCGATCGGTCCGCCAAACAAAAGGCGGAGGTCGCCCGCATCCAAAATCGGGAGAAATGCTCGTTCGATCGCGCCTGGACGATCGCCCAGGGTGAGCACCCCGAGCTGTTCGAGGCATCCGCGAAGTAACCCTCTCACCCCACCTTTCACACCCTCTTTGATTCTCTCTTTCTGATTCGAATCCCAATCCCGCAAATCATCATGAGCCAACCTAATACCAACCTGATCTTTCCGATCACTCCCTCCGCCGATCATACCGGCAAAGAGGGTTACTTCGTCGACCTCACCGATGGCGAGGCCGTCATCTCCACGACTGCCACCGTCGCCCCCTTCGGCGTGATCATCGAAGGCGGCACCACGGCCGGCAAATCCAGCATCGCCCTGCCTGGGGTCTCTGGCTCGGTGCCGGTGAAGATCACCGGTACCTCGCCCGGGACGATCGCCAAAGGCACCAAGCTGATCCTCGCGGCCGAGGATGGCACGGTGAAGGCCGACCCCGGCACCGGTGCCCGGGTGATCGTCGCCGAAGCGCAGGAAAGCGGTGTCGCGAACGAGATCATCGAAGCCCGCCTGCTCGAACCGAAACCGTTGGGCGGCGACATCACGGATGGCACGACCAACGGAGCCGCCGCGGCGGCCGCGGACCTCGCCGCTCTCAAGGCGGAGACGGAACTGATCGGCGACGCGTTGCGCGCGACCCTCGCCGCCCTCGAAACCGCCGGCGTCATCACTCTCGCCTGATCGCTCAGATTCAATCCCAACCCGAAAGGAAACCAACATCATGCCCGCTTCCGCAGCTACCATCAACACTACCCTGACGAACTACGCGCAGGGCTTCTCCCAGGATCGTCAAAGCGCCCTGGCGAACTTCATCGCGCCTCCGGTCGGTACCGGCGTCGCGCACTCGCAGTTCAAGCGATACAACAGCAAGAACGACTTCCAGGTCTACGAGACCGATCGCGCCCTCGGGGGCAACCGCAAGCGGATCGAATTCGACGCGGACGATCCGTTTTTCAACTGCACTCCGCAGGGCCTCGAAGTGCCGATCGACGACCATGAACGGCTGATGGCCGGGCCGAACTCGAGCAACCACGAGCGGGCCAAGATCCGCACCCTCGTCAACAACTGCCACACGTCGCACGAGGCCAAGGTCTTCGCGAAGGTGAAGGCGGCGAAAGCGGCGACGGGCGGCATCGGCGTCTGGTCCGACGCGGGCAATGACCCGATCGAGGACATCGACAGCCAGATCGAGGCGATCTCCGTGGCGACCGGCATGATGCCCGGGCGCATGGTGATCGGTATCGGGGCCTGGCGGATTCTCAAAAATCACGCCAAGGTCAAATCCCGCGTCTCCGGCATCAACACGCAGGTCTCCCTGGATCTCATCGCCGGCATGCTCCTGAATCCGAACATGGACATCCGTGTCGGTGTGCTGTCGAAGGACACCACGAAATTCGGTGCGGCCAAAAACGCGGTGAACATCGTGGGCGGCGAGGTCTTCATCTTCATCGGATCCGACACGCCCGATCAGTACGACCCGAGTTTCGCGAAGACCTTCACGGTCGACGAGAGCCTGATCGGCTCCGTGCGCGAATACCGCGAAGAGCGCGCGGCCTCCGACATCTACTACGTGGACTGGTCGGAAGACATCCAGGTGGTGGCGGAAGAGGCCGGCCGCCGGATCACCCTCAGCTGATCCCATCCCTTTTCCCCGGACAGGTCCGATCCCTGTCCGGGGAATCCCACGAAACCAACCGACGCCGAGAACGTCCCATCAACGAACCCAATACCCATACATCCCATGAAACATCTCTTGCTACTCTGTCTCTCCGCCCTGGCGGTCTCCGCCTTCGGCGATGTCGGCTACACTCCCCAGGATTCGAAGCTCTCCACCGCGCTCCTCGAGTACGAGGATCATGCCAACGGACCCAGCTTCGTCCTCACCTGCAAGCAGGTTCTGGCGGACATCGACGTCCTCGCCCTCGAGGAGGCCGCCGCGATGATCCTCCCCACCCTCCATCTCGGCGAGGCGGAGCCTTGCCGGATCGAGACGTCGACTCTGCCCGTGCATCATCCCGCCGGCTACGTCAGACATCGCTGGGCGGACCCGAGCCACGAATGGAGGCATGTCGCCATGAATCGCGAGCTCGTCGTCGCCCGCCATGAATCCTGCCGGCATCCGCTGAAGCGCTGCTGATCTCTCCGAGGAATCCGCAGGCCCTCGGCCTCTGATTCCCAATCATCCGGCGATGCGCGTCGGATGGTTGCCATCAGGGACCTACCTGACACTGACAAACCATCATCATTCTTATGAAAGCACTCCTCGGAAAGCTCGCCTCCCGCAAACTCCTCACGACGATCGCGGCCTATGGCCTCGGCGGCTACCTCATCAGCAAGGGCCATGTCGAAGCCGGCACGGCTCTGATCGGCATCGCCCAAGGCACGTACAATGTCGGCCAGGGCATGGCCGATGGATCGCAGAAGTCGCTGCCCGAGATCCTCGCCACGGAGGTGGTACCGCAGCTCACCCATGCGGGATCGACGCGCGCGGCGCAAAACTGATCACCGATCACCGTCCCCCCGCCATGTCCACCTGGATCGCCCTCACCGAAAAGCACATCGGCCTGAACAATGCCGAGCAGGTCGCCTATCGCGAGGCGCTCTTGCGCCCGGGCGAATCCGACCGCCTCGAGGAGATCGTGACGGCGGTGGTGGGCAAGGTGAGGGGCGCGATCCGGAGCAACCGCGACAATCGCCTGGATCCGGATGGCACCCTGATCCCCGCGAGCGCGGCGGCCTATGCCGGCGCACTCGTCCGGTACGAGCTGCTCGCGAATTTCGTCGGCAACATCTCGGAGCCTCGCACGAAGCAATGGGAGGCGGCGGAACGATGGCTGCGCGATGTGGCGGCCGGTCGCTATCTGATCGAACCGCCGAGCGAAGAGGCCGACGTGCTCGCCCCGCCGAAAGCCGGTCCGCGATTTACGAAACCGAACCTGACCCAGCGTCGCGAAGATGCGCAGGGCTGAATTCTACTCTGACTATTCATTCTGACCTTTTTCCCAAACCCAACCAGACATCATGAGAGCAAAATTCAAGATCATCGAAATCGTTTCAACGGAGCACGGCGAGGTGCTGAAGTTTTCCGCAGTCTGCGGCAATAAGAACTTTGGCCCGAATGGCGAAAGCGAAGACAACACTTATGCCCGCTACACCCCGAGCGGATCTCTCGAGATGACAGTGACGAATCCGGACCTGATTGGAGTCCACAAGCCCGGCGACACTTTCTACCTCGATTTCCATCCCACGGTCTGATCACCGATCACCGATCACCGAAATGGCCAACGCCGCGACATTGGATTTCCTCCGTGGAAAGACATCCCTCCCGACCGATCTCCGGACGGCCGAGCTGGATCGTCTGCCGCTGGAAATCCGCGAGCGCTCCTTCTTCATGGCGGCCGTGGACGATGCGGAGGTCCTTGATCGATTCCACGGCGAAGTCGAGGCGGTGGCGGCGGGCGATCGCTCGATGTCGGAGGCAAAGGTGCGGCTGCACGATTTCCTCAAGGCCCGGGGCTACCAACCTCTCCCAGGGCAGGAGGGCACGATCAAAGATCTCCGATCGCTGAGACGGATGACCGTGGCGCTGGAGACGAATGTCGAGGCGGCACGCAGCTACGGGCAATGGGCTCGCCAACAGTCGGCTCTGGCGGCCTTTCCCGCGGTGCAATACAAGCGCGGCCGTCAGGCGCGGGTGCCGCGCGATTGGCCGGCGCGGTGGAATGCCGCGCGCGAGGCCACGGCCGCAGCCGGCGCGACTCTCGCGACGAGTGAGGATGACATGTATTGCCTCGCCAATCACCCGCTGCTCACCGATCCGATTTTCAATCGCTTCGGCTCGCCCTGGACACCCTACGATTTCGGCAGTGGGATGATGCTCACGCCGGTCTCGAGAGCGAAAGCGATCGCGCTGGGTCTGATCCCGCAGCCAGGAGAAACGTCCGAGGAGGCGGACTTTTTGCGCGAGCTGATGCAGCCGCAATCCCGCTCTCTGAATGAGTCGCTCGAGGCGCGGCCGGCGGTGGCCTCGCAAGAGCTACGCGATGCCCTGGGCGAGCGACTGCTCGGTCTCGCCAAATGGGCGGACGATGTGCTCATCTTCACGGACCCGAACGGCACCCGGGCGACCACTGAGAGCGATCTGGTCGACACCTGGTCGACGCCTCTGCCGACGGTCTTTCACGACATCGCTCCGGATGGACTGCTGCAGCGACAGGCCGTGCTCGATTTCGCGGATGATCCGGAGACCTTTGCGAGCAAGCCCGATCGCAATCAGTGGGCCGATCTCGCCCGGGCGGTGGGTCGCATCGCAGAGCCTGCGAAACGGCACGCGATCGTGCGCACGATCGCAGACGGGAACGCGACCGGATGGCTCGCGGATCTGACGTCGACGCCCCTGTGGCGGGGGGCGCTGCAGGTGGAGACTCCGGCCCTGCGTGCGGTGAGTGTGCTGCGGGCGATCAAAGCTCTTTTCTGACGATGGAATTCACGGTCACATTCGAAGGTGAAGCGGCGGCGGTCCTGCAGCGGCTCGGCGAGGGCCTCGGCGATCGCGAGGCGCTACATGCGACGATGGCCTTCGCGGTGGAGGCCCTGTGGCGTGATCACCTTGACAGCGAGGGCTACACGAGCCGCCCGAACAAGCTCGGAGGCAAGTCCACGGGCTACTGGAAAGGGGCGAGCCAATCGATCGCGAGCGAGGCCTCGGCGGAAGGGGCGACGATCTCGATGTCGCAACGCGGGCTCGCCCTCCATTATTTTGGCGGAGTCGTGAAGCCGGTATCGGCGAAGGCGCTCTCGATCCCGGTGCATCCTTCGGCCCACGGCGTCTACGCGAGGCAGTATCCCGGCCCGCTCGCCTTCATCCCGGCCGGTCGGGCCTTTGGGCCGGTGCGCAAGGGCGGCAGGCAGGACGATCATTTCGTCGGCTTTCTCGTGCGCGGTGAAGAGCGCGTGGTGACGCGCGGGAAGAACAAAGGGCAGACGCGCACGCTACCCGTCAAAGGCGGCGAGACCATCTACATCCTGCGCACGCAAACGACGCACGAGCCCGATCCGAACATCGTGCCGGGCGAGTCGGCGATGATCACCGCGGCGGCGGAGGCGGGGGCGACCTACCTCGAGTCGCTCATTCAATCCAACAACCCATGAGCCTGCTCGTCCATGCCGATCTCCTCAAAGCGCACCTCGACACGGTCGAGGGGCTCGAAGGCGTTTACGTGCACGTCGATCGCAAATTCGACATCCGCGAACAGGCCGTGGCGGAACTGTCGAAGAAAACAAAAGGCGCATTCCTCGCCATCCAGCTTGGAGGCTGGACGCCGATGAATCCGGACAGTGATCGGGGCACCTATTGGGCGAACCTCCGCCACGAATGCAGCTTCGTGACCGTGCCCCACATCCTGGAAGAGATGGGCCTGCCCACTTTCGACGAGCTGCTGCAGAGCCTCATCGTCGCAATCCAGGGATGGTCGCCCGAGGGCGTCGATCCTGATTACTTCGCCGAGATGCGCTGGCGCGTCGGGGCGGGGAGTTGGGTGCCGGGCGATGACACCTTCCAGGTCTACATGTTCCCCGCCACTTTCGGCGATGATTTTGCGAACCCGATCACGGTTGAGGAAGTCGATGACTGATTTTTTTGAAACGTTGAAACCAAAGATCCAATCCTAACACCCTGACATCATGCCACGCACCAAGATCACTACCAGCTACCAGCCGAGAATCGGCAGCCGCGTCTACTTCGCCCCTGCGGGGCGTACTATTGAGGGAGGCGTCGTCTCCAAAACCGTCAAGCCGGCCGGATCCGTCCTCACGGACTGGGAGCCGCTCGGCGCGATCTCGGAGGGGTCGGTCGGCCTGCTCGTCGAGGAGGGTGCCGAAGTCTTCGAATTCAATCTCACCACGGGGGAGGACGAGGTGGTGCGCAGTAAGATGGAAGACGCGAGCACGCGCCTGCAATTCGACCTGACGCTCGGCGCGCTGAGCGACTACCTGTGGCAGCTCACCATGGCGGCCGCGTCAGTGCACGCCGATACGGGTGCCTTCGTCCCTGCCTCTCTCCCTGGTGGCGTCGCCTCCGGGTGGGCGCTGATCCAAACCCAGATCAGCACGGAGAAAATCTCCGTGACTCACATCTGGGCAGAGCTGGCCTTGCCCGGGCAGAAGACAGTCCGGAACCTGAAGGCGGACACGACGCTCAAGGTGCAGATCACGCAGCTCCGCAGTCCGCTCGATTCCGGTGTGCTGAGCACGCCGGCGGCGTGACGACCTCTCACCCCATCGATCCCACTCCAGGACCATGAGCGAGAGACCCGCCATCCACTACATCGACGAGGCTCCGGATGCCCGGCCCGTCATCACCTACATCGGCACCCCGCCGCCTCAGCCGTCCGCTGAGGTGGCCGAGCCGAACGCCGAGTCGCGCCCTGAGAAACGCGCGAAGAAACCAAAGGAAGATCCGGAGCCGCTCGACCCGGCCTCTTGATCGATCGCAGATCCGCATCCCTCGCCCATGCTCTGCAAACCTCTCTTCACACTCACCTGGTATCCCGGGGAGTATCCGTCGACAGCATCGCCCTTGGTGCTGCAGTCGGCGGAGCATTACGTCGAAGATGGGTATGCATCGCTGGGCGGCCGCGTGACGGACAACATGCAGGTAGCGGACTTTCTCCGTTCGCCCGCGCCGGCCGTGTGGAACCGGGGCAACCGCAAAGCTGAGTTCGACTGGGAAGAGGTGCGCGACTTTGCCGACCCATCCGCGGCCCTTGCGGCCGGTATGGAGATCATCGCGGAAATGCCGTCCGAGGTCGGATGGCTGCGCCTGGAGATCCCGGCCCAGGGGCGCGCCTGGGCCGGGATCCCTTGCGGCTTGAAAAGCGCGGCCTTTCCCCGCGTCGTCCGGGAAGGGAAGAGTCACTTGCTGAAGCTGCAATGGACCCTGCTCTGCGGGCCTGCGTCCGAGATCGCCGTCGAAGCGGAAGAAGGCGCGATCACCACGGAGATCGGCACGGAGATCCTGACGGAAGACGGGGAGTTTTACCTCGCCCTCGAAGAACTGACCTGAACCCATTTTTTATCATGCCTATTGCACCAATCAAAAAATCCGCACTGCCCGAGGTCGACACCATCGCGGATGACGACTACCTCGACGGGATCGATCAATCCGCGGCGACGCCGGCGACGAAGAACAAACGGTTTTCCTTCACGAAGATCGCCACCTGGATCCTCTCGAAATTTGCCGTGCCTTCCCAGGCGGAGGCCGAAGCGGGAGAGGCCACGACGGCCCGTCTCTGGACGGCCGAACGTGTCGCCCAAGCGATCGCGGCACTCGGAGCTGACGCCGGGCTCTCGGAGTCGGAAGTGAACGCGCTCATTGCCGCGGCACTGACGGCTTTCCTCACCGATGAAGATTTCGAGGCGGCTGTGAACGCGCTGATCGACTCGGCTCTCGAAGGGATCGAGGGAGGCGGACTTTCGGAATCGGCGGTGAACGCGCTGATCGCTGCGGCACTGACGGCGTTCCTCGCCGATGAAGATTTCAACACAGCGGTGAACGCGCTGATTGACGCTGCTCTGGAAGAATTCGAACCGGGCGGTGGATCCACTTTGCCCGTTAACGACACAACTGCCTTGGTGAAGGACCCGGTCGATGCGACGAAGCTCGTGCGCCTGGATGCGGGCAACGTGCCTACTGAGACGACGGTGGTTTTGCAATCGCCGGGTGTTTCTGCGGTGGTGGGGCTGATCGTGATTGAGCGATCGATCACCGGCACCCCCATCAATACGGGCAGTCACCTGGTGATGGTGGCGACACGCCCGGGCCGCGTAGTCGGGGCCTCGGCATATGCAACCGGAGCGGGCGATTACCCTGTCTACCTGCAGGTGACCCGCAACGGGAGTAACCAAGGCAGCCCGATGGGACTCACAAATGCGGACGGCTACTCCAGCGGCAATCGATACGGGCGCGATGGTCTGGATTTCAACTTTGCAGCCGGGGACGTGCTCGAATTTGAGGTGCTCACAGCGGGGGGCTCCGAATACGGAGGGTCAGGATCAGGAGGTACCCCGATGAGCGGCACGATCGTCTTTCAACTTGAGGCTGTCTACTCGCCGCAATGATCGACGTAACTCCATTGCCAGGGACGTTCAACACGTCCGCCTCGCGCAGGCCCCGCGCGGTGCCCGCGCATCCGCGATCCGGATCGGATGCGCCGATGAACGTCGCGGAGATCGTCACCGTGTGCATGGGCGACCTCATCCATGAGCTGCGCGAGTTTCTCCCGGCCGCGCGAGTGGCCTTTCCCGGTAAGCGGATCCACGTTTACACGGATCGCGGGGTCGATGCTCTGGAGATCGCGGCGGAGGTGATGGCGGAGAATGTATCGATCCACAACGCGTTCGACGCATCGAAACAGATCTCGATCGACCAGGTCGCAAAACACTCGGACTACTGGCAACCGTGGCCGATCTGGTGGAAGATCCGAGCCCTACAGGAGCGCGTCGCTTATCTCGATCCGGCATCTCGCGACGGAGTGCTTCTCGCGGACTGCGACGTGACTTTCCGGGAGGGTTTTGAAAGGCCCTTCCGCGGCGACGTGGCCCTTTCGCCTTTCTACTGGGGGCGGCGCGATATCGCCCTTCCCCAGGAGCGAGGCGGTGGACTGCTGCAACACCGCGACGGCGAATTCAACGCAGGCATGCTGGTGACCCGGTCGCGAGTCTTCTGCGATTGGTGGATGCGCGCTTACCTCGACGGCCTTGGCGGCTTTTACGAACAGGGCTGTCTTGATTTGGTCCCCGGGCTCTTCACGACGGATTACATCTCGCCCCTGCACAACTGGGGCAAGTGGCGCTTCACGCCCCCGCATGGCGGCGTGCGTTCCTATCATCAACACATCGGCGAGCCGTCTCGCCGGATGGATGTCGGCGCGCTGAAGATCGCGGCGCAACGCACCGCGGCCGAGGCACGCGCAACGCTCCTCTCTTTTCCCTCGAAACGCGCATGATCCTCCGTCGAATAACAACAGACTCGAATACTTGGCCTCCAGACGGGACGCCTATCTTGGCGTTGCTGTCAACCGACGGGCGGCTCACTTGGGTCGTGGGAGTGGCTTTTGGCCGGGAATTCGTGGTCGAAGATTTCTCCCGAGACATCCTCCGCCTCCGCGGGTGGGTGATGCTCCCAAACCCGCGGGAATGCACGATCGTCGACTAGATCCAATGATTTCCCTCCGCAAAAACTTTGCGTTCGTCCACATCAACAAGGCGGGCGGCACCTCGATCTGCGAGGCCCTCGCCGAGTGGGAAGATTGCCAGCCCTACGTCCTGGATCACGATCAGGCGACGATCTATCGCGACCGTCTCGGAGGGGCGCTGTGGTCCGAAATGTTTTCCTTCGCCTTCATCCGGAATCCCTGGGATCGGATGGTGAGCAGCTACGAATTCCGCCGTCAATACATGCCGGATCAGAGCGCGCCCCACGTCCGTGCTGCGGCGGAGTTTTCCTTTCGCGATTGGATGCTCAACGTCGTCGCGGCCGACCCGAGCGACCGGGAGTGGAGTGACCAGCTCTGGATGGTCTGCGACCTGGAATGGAACCCGATCATTTCGCGGATCTACCTCTACGACGTGCTCGCCGAAGGCTTTCGCGATGCCTGCGACCGCATCGGTATCGATGCGCCGTCGCTGGGTGCGTTCAACAAGACGGAACGGAGAGACTATCGCGACTACTACGACGCGGAAACGGACGCTTTGGTCCGCAACCGATTCGCCCGCGACATCGCGTGGGCCCAGGCGCATTACCCGGGGCACTGGCAGGCTCCCGAGATCCCAAAACCGAAGAGGGTCAAGCGCGGCAAGTAACCCTGTCTGATTGATGGCCTCGAACGATACAGAGCTGAAGCTGAAGCTGGCCGCCGAGGGCGGTGCCGCATCGGCCAAGGAGGTGGGATCGGTGAAGGAAGCCGCGGCCCAGCTCGCCGACGTGATGGCGGAGCTGCGCGCTGAGATGCTGGATGCCGGTAAGTCGATCGACGAAACGGAGGCCGCTCTCGCCCCTCTACAGGAGCAGCTCAATGCGATCGTCGATGCGATGTCAGATCAGGCGGAGCAAGAGGCCGCGACCGAGGCCCTCCGCGAGCAAGCGAAGGCGATGGCCGATGCCGCCCAGGCCGCGGCAACACTCCGCGCCGAACAAGAGGAGGCCGCGGCGATCGCGAAAGCCCAGGCCGATGCCTTTGAGGCCGAGCAGGCCGAGCTGAAGCGTCTCGCCGAAGCCTACGACGCCGCACAGATCGCGGCGGCCGAGCTGGCCGCGAAACAGGCCGAGCAGGCGGAAGCGGAGAAGGCCAAGGAGATCAAGAATCAACAGACCGCTCTCGAGAACCTCGGCAAGTCGGTCCGGGCTATGATCCCGGGATACTCTGCGCTCATGGAGCGGGTGACCCGGCTGCGGGAAGCGTGGCGGGCGGCGAGTGCATCCGGGGCGAGTTTCGGTGACAAGCTGATGGCCCTCTCTGGCGGCCGGGTGGCCGCGGCAATTGCAGCCTTTGCGGCCCTCTCGGCTGCGGTAGCCGCCTACCGGGCGCGACTGGCAGACATCAAAGCCCAGGGAGACAGTGTCGACGACACCCTCGCCAACCTGGCCGAGGAGACTCAAAAGCAAGCCGATGCAGCGGCGGCGGCGGCATCGAACACCCGCGATTATGGGCAGGCCCTGGAAGATCTCGCCGCCAAGCACGAGGCGAATGCCGAGAAGTGGCGCATGGCCACGGATCTGGCTGAAACCCTGGCCAAGGCGCAAGAAGATCTCGCGCGAGCGACCATCGACGCGAGGGTGGCATCCGGTGAGATCTCGAAGGAAGAGGGTGCTGCCCTGAAGTATCAGGAAGACATCAAAGCGATCGAGCGCGAGCTGGCCACAGAGCGCGAGCGGGCCGCCCTGGAACGCAGCCGAGCCGATGAGACGGCCCGCCTCGCGACGGAAGCGGAGAGAGCCGCGGCCCAGAAAGCCGCGGCGGCCGAAGCAGATCTCGCGGCGGAGCGTGAGCGGATCCAGCAAAACACCAACCGTGCGCAAGGGCTGCGCACGCAAGCAAATCAAATCGGCGCGGAAGGCGCTTCCCCGGCTGGCATCATCGCCGCACTCGGAGGGGAGGAAGCGGTGCGCCAAATGATCGCAGATCTCGGCACGCGCCCCGATGCCGGAATGATGGATCGCTTCACCGGGGAACTTGCCCGCCTCGCGCTGCAAAGAGGCAATTCGGTGGAGTCGATCGTCGCGGATCCGCTGGTGATCGATCAGCTCACCAAAGATCTGAATGCGCAGGCCGCGACGGCTGCAAAAGCTGCCGAGGAACGAAAGAAGAGCGAAGCCGCGCTGGCTGAAAAAGTCGCCGCGGAAAAGGAACTGCTCGAAGCAACGCGCGAAGAACTCGCCGCGGCGAAGGCGTCGGCGGAAAAGGCGAAGGCCGCCCAGAGCGACGTGGCGGCCCGCGAGCAGATCGCGCGCGACTACACGATCCCCGCAATGGAGACCCGGGCAGACTCTGCCCGCACGGAGGCCGAGCGCGCGAAGGCGGCCGAGAATCAAAAGACCTACGACGACGGGCGCAAGGAAGTCGACCGCGAGATGGCCGGTGTCGCCAAACAGGTCGAGACGCTGATGGCGGCACAAGGCCCGGGATTTGCTGGAACGGAGACGGGAGCCATCCTCGCCCGCATCGCCGAACTCGCCAAGGGTGGCACCGACTACAACGAAAGCGGCACCATCCGCGCGCTCCTGGAAGGCTTCCAAACCTCCGTGAATCTCCAGGCTGAAGCGAAAGCGCAAATCGCGGCTATGGAAGGGCAGGTGCGCGCGCTGCACGGCCAACTCAAGCAGCTCGAATCGCAGAACCGCAACAACCCCTCGCGCTGATGGCCATTTCCGACATCTGGACGATCGAGCCGCAAGGCTCTCCGGGCTCGGCGGTAACGCTGGCCTCCCTGGGCGTGCAATCGGCCAGAATTTCGCGCGAGTCGCAAACGCCCGCTGTGCTCTCGCTCTCAATCCCTGGCGAACTCGCTCTGACGATGGATCTCGTGCCCTGGGTGTGGGATTCGCAATGGGTATTGCGGAGATCCGGTGTGGTAGCCTATCGCGGCCGTCTCGATCTTGTTCCCCGCATGGCGGATGCGGATTCCTCATCGATCGCGCTCACATTCCGCTGTGTGATCCGAGATCTGATGCAGACGCCTTACGTCCAAGAATGGACTTCCCTCGCTACATCAGGAGGCACGACCGGCGTCTCTTTCGGCAGGGTCCGACTCGGGGTCGACAATGAGGGGAACCGCCAAACAACGAAAGATGCGATCGCCCAAGTCATCGCGGCGGCTGCCATCGCCGGAACGGAGGTATCGATCGATGCGACAGCTCTTCCGGATCTGATCGTGCCGACGATCGAGGGGCGCGGGAAAATGTGCGGGGAATTGCTGCGCGACATTCTACGCTGGCATCCCGGGGCTATGATGCAGACGGTGTCATCGGAGGAAGGCGATACGATCTTGATCAGCTACCGGGAGACGGCCGAGGCGGTGACGTTTACAATCGGAGAGCCGCCACTCTCCGGGGTGCCCAAACTCGTCAAACGAGAGGACCTTGCGGTCGATAGCGTGCATGTGTCCTATGAAGCTCAAGCGACGCAATACCGATCTGTGACTCTCGCTGAGGGAGATGAACCGATTATTCAATCGGATCCCCGTCTCGTGGTCGGCACTGATGTCTATCCGGCTGATGCGCCTCTAACACGCCGATCCATGCGGGTCGATCTCGCGGCACCGTCTCCCGATGGGGGAGGGGTAAGTAGTGGCGGATTTGGTCCTCAGCCGCACTGGGTGCCGGTGAAGACGCGCCCTCTCCCGCCTACCGGGTCATACGCAGATGAGGCTCGCAAGTTTTACCTCGAACACGCGGGCCTGAAGGAATTCGGACTCACTCATGAGGATATCCGCATGCCGGTCACAGAGGTGGGAGATGTGAAGCCTCACACGGTCTCGTTTGCCCATCCCAATGATGATCCGGATGATCCGATGTTTGAAATGCCCGCCGCGATCAATCCGGACTCGACTCCCCTTTGGAAGCCTGCGTCAGTTTCGGACTTTCCTCGATACCTGAGATCCGGATCGCTGGGGGATTGGATGAATGTGAAGGCCGCTGAGGTCCTCTGTGAGGCCACAATCGGGGTTCTGAAGTCGGCCGTCGATGCTATGTCGGCGCGGCGCAAAGCGATCTTTTTTGGTCGATACAAACCACGCCCGGGGAACTACGAATCTGCAACGGTGTGGATGATTCAAGCCACTGTGCGCGTGGTCGCGACGACAGCTCGAACGCGCAATTATCCTGCGAGGCCGACGACAAGCACGGGAGGAGAAGCTCCGACCACCGGGGGATCGGCCACGCAAGCCCTGGCGGATGTGATGATTCCCGACCTGGCAGAAAAGCTTTATGCGGACAGGGCAGTCGCTCCTTGGGAAGGCTCAATCTCTCTTTTGGAAGAGCACGCGGGCGCACAAAGATACCTCGGGAAAGTGCTGAACTTGGAGGCCGCGGATCGGCCGGAATGGGCTACGATGCGCGCGCTGATTCAATCGGAAAGCGTCGATCTCACGACCGGGGCCACCGATCTGCAAGTGGGGCCTGCGGATCACCTTGAACCCGCGGATTGGATCTCTCTTCACCGTGCAACGCGCCGCCTCGACGACGAGCGAGGACGGGTCGGATACTCGCCGCAACCTCCTCTCGGAGACACGGAGGCGGAAGAACCGGAAGAAGGAGACGGGGGAGCTTTCTTCCCCTCATTCGGCCCGCGCTTCGAACTGCAGATCGCGACTCCGATCATCGAAGAGCAGCTCTGGGATTTGGAGGTGGTCGACGCAGAAGCAGGGGCCGTGAAGATGTTACGCCCGGGCACCATCATCAAGGATTTTGCAGACGTGAAGGTGGGTCTGTCGGTGGGGTCGATCGGATCGACTTTCAACGTGGCGGCGGGTGACAAGATGTGGATCAAGATTACAGGTGCGGCCAATGCTCCGGTCGCGACGCTGGAAACGGGATCGAGCTGGACGGACTCGCCCGCGCCGGTGCAGACTGCCTCCTCGGGAGTCTCGGCGGCTTTCGAAGCGTATCGCTATTTTTTCTGGGAATTTCGCGCGGATCAGGAGCGGCCCACGGATATCAGGATCAAGGAGGGTCTCTATGCCCGTCGTCTGGGGCAAGACGCGCATTTCCTCCGCGAAGCGATCACCTATCACCAGCCGGGCAACGCGGTCTTTACCTCGCATATCCTCCGCGAATACCACGGGGTGCTCGCCTGAGTCCACGGAGATGAGTGCGGTCTCGATCTACACGCCAGGCCGAGGGTGCATCATCCCTCCCGATGGGAATTTCGGCGGGGACTTTTACGCGGAACGGGCGGTGCTGCATCCGACGCTGATTTTCGTGCCATTTATCGTGGAGGCGTTGCACGATCGGCAACCCGGGATCGTCGCGCCGTATGACTATCCGCCGAAGGCGGTGGTGGAGGCGGTTTTTGCCAGGGAATGGGAGGTGACGATGTCTGTCGAGGGTGCCGGAGTCACGCTGACAGCGACGGCGGAAACGATCCCCCGGGCGCTAGGCGACACGACCTGGAGCAGCGAGATCAAAAGCGGCATCGGGGCGAGCAGGGACTTCAGCGAGCGACCTGGAAACTGGCTCGATATTAGCATCGCGATCTCGGGCCGGAACACGTTTTTTGCATGGGGCGAGGAGGGGGAATGGTTCCCCGGGCTGACGGTCGACGTGGTCGCGACTGACAACGAAGACGGCCTATCCGCAAGCGCCCGGATCGGTGGGTTTTCGGGCACGGGCTACGGGGACTCTGGCGTGACGGTGCGGATGGGCGGGCACGACTTTATCCTGCCGTATGCCAATGTCCCGGAGCTGTCGATCTCCGGCCTGATCGAGCTGACGCCGAAGAACTACCTGGAGGTGGAATAGGGGGCGAAACGGCGCGATTTTGGAGCATCCTGGAGTTCGCGCACGGCACTTGCCAAAAGAGCGCTTGAGACCTGTTTTTCCCAAACCTATGGCAACTTGTCTTAAACCTCGCGGCAATTTACAACTGAACCCCGGACCCTACCCTCTTTACCGACCGACCCGACCCTCTTCAGTCCGATGAGACGCAGGAAACAGCGCCGCTCTTCCACCGTGG
>ERZ761601.69-NODE-69-length-34269-cov-6.094552_pt1 | contig 34269 bp, 33 predicted proteins | sample MGYA00433092_ERZ761601 | MGnify/ENA primary metagenome ERZ761601 (study PRJEB28899, sample SAMN03785571) | bioreactor sludge metagenome | biome: EBPR Sludge; feature: EBPR Bioreactor; material: 0.22µm filtered reactor supernatant | place: Saint Lucia: Queensland...
GCTTTTCACATCCTAGCTTCTAAATGCCAATTCTACTCCGTAACTAGAGTATAAGCACCGTTAGAAAGTTTCTTAAACAAATTGGTGTCCTGTAGATTGACCACGATGGTGTTGTCTTTCACGTAGCGTTCCTTCCGGACTTTATCGATGATCTCCTCGCGGGTCAAAGGTCCGTACTTCTCGAGAATATCGCGCAAGACGTCTTTCACCACTCCGGCCGAGTAACCCCACTCCGAGAGAGCGTAAAGACCACGACCCACCAACACGAAGCGCTTATCCTTGATGAGCTCGTTGTGAGTGGTCGCGATGTGCGCTTTGCGATTGAACAGCTCTTCGATGGCCTTAGCGACTTCGCGGAAGTGCATCGGCGAACCATGGCGTTTGACGACGAGGTATGCGTAGTCGCGAATACCCTTTACTTTGACGTTAGGACTGGTCGCGTGACCCCACTCTCCGAGAGGATTCCTGGCGATGTCCTTCGATATTAAGAGCCAGCGTTTCAAGATCTCATCGTCGTGACGATCCGCGATGTCTATGAGTTGATCACGAAAACGAGACAACATCTCCTCTTCGGTGATTAGTTCGTCTCGCTCGAGGGATTGATGTACGTTCTTAAGTGCCTTTTCGACGGCATCAGCGATCTTCTTCTCAGTGTACCAGCGATGCAAGTAGGAGTTGTTCTCCTTAGCGCGGTAAAACGGATCTCCGACGACCAAAAGGAAATAGAGGTGGTTGCGGGTGGAAGGATCGTTAGAAAGCAGGTCCAGGAGATGCTCCTCGGCAATGACGCCACTGCCTAAAGTAGCGATCATCTCGCGCAGTTCGTCGAATACCGCCTGAAACTCGGCGTAGACATCGGACTTCTGGATAGAAGAGATGGCATAACCTTCGATCTGGCGCACGCGTTCACGGGTGATCCCATAGGCCTGGCCGATGGACTCCAGGGTATAAGCCTCAGCATCGGTTCCCAGACCATAGCGCTTAGTTAGGACGTCTCGAGCGCGGTCGGGCAAGACGGAAAGTAGTTTTTTGGTCACCTGCTTAGGTTTGAAAGTGATCATGATTTAGATTTTCTCCGGGTTCATTCCTGCTTTGATAATTTCGTTCTGTCGCATATTACCACCTGCTTTGCCGAACGTCAACTCCATTGTCAAATGATCAAATTTAGTATCCGACCAGGTACGTAGATGACCTTTTTTATCGAAGCGCCTTCGAGGTATTTAGCGACACTCACTTCCCTTTTGGCTGCCTCGACCGCCGTGTTCTCGTCGGCATCGACGGCGATCAAGATCGCCCCACGCGACCTGCCGTTCACCTGAACGCCAATGGTCACCGAATCGTCCTTAGCGAGCTCCTCGTCGGCTTCCGGATAGTTTTCAACATGAATCGAGCCAACATGACCCGCGGCCTCCCACAGTTCCTCGGTCAAGTGAGGCGCGAACGGCGCCAACAATTTCAAGAATGACTCATATGACGACTTCGATAAACCGCTCTTTTCAGCGGAATTGACGAAGATCATCATGGTCGATACCGCGGTGTTGAATTTGAACGACTCGATATCTTCGCGCACTTTACGTATGGTCTTATGTAGCGAGCGAGTCGCCTCCAGCGGTTCGTCATCGATCACGTGCTCGTTGAGACCGTTCACGCGTTCGACGAACCGTTGCGCCCCCACTAATCCGTTGGTGCTCCAAGCGACCGTATTCTCGAAGGGACCCATGAACATTTCATAGACGCGAAGCGCATCGGCGCCGTTTTGCTTCACGATATCGTCCGGGTTTATGATATTGCCCCAACGCTTCGACATTTTCCGACCATCTTCGGCCAGAATGAAGCCGAGAAACTCGAGCCTCATGAATGGTTCGATGGTCGATACGACTCCGATATCGTAAAGGAATTTGTGCCAGAAACGAGCGTAGATCAGATGTCGGACCGCATGATCGCCACCGACATACACATCGACAGGAGCCCACTTCTTCTCCTTTTGCGGATCCACCAAGGCCTGATCGTTATGGGGATCAATGAAGCGCAGGTAATACCAAGATGAACCGGCCCATTGCGGCATAGTGTTTGTCTCCCTTTTCCCCGGACCGCCGCACTTCGGACAAGAAACGTTCACCCAGCTCTCGATGGTCGCCAACGGCGACTCGCCGGTACCGGTCGGTTCGTAATGCTCGACTTCCGGCAGTTTCACCGGCAATTCTTCGTACGGAACGGGCACGACCCCACATTTTTCACAATGAATCACCGGTATAGGCTCGCCCCAGTAACGCTGGCGAGAGAAAACCCAGTCGTTCAGCCGATACGTCGCGGTCATTCGTCCACCTACCTTCTCGACGATGGCCTTTTTGGCGTCTTCGGTACTCACTCCGTCGAATTCTCCGGAAGCGATCAATACGTCATCATCCGTCACGACCTGCTTGATCGGAAGACCGAATACGTGAGCGAAGTCATGGTCTCTCTCGTCATGAGCCGGGACCGCCATGATGGCGCCGGTGCCGTAGTGAGCCAATACGTAATCCGCTATGAATACCGGAATTTCCTCGCCATTCGCCGGATTGACGGCTTTAATACCTTTCAACTCCACGCCGGTTTTTTCTTTTCCGGCATTAGTGCGATCGATTTCGCTCTTTTGCTTTGTGGCTTCGACATAAGCTTTGACCTCATCAATGTTCTCTATCGGGAATTGGCGCACCAATTCATGCTCTGGAGCTAAGACTAGGTAGGTCGCGCCGAATAAAGTATCGGGGCGGGTCGTAAACACAGTGACGACTTCGCCATTCGTGAGTTTGAAATCTATCTCCGCACCTTCGCTACGACCGATCCAATTGCGCTGTGCTTCCTTGATGTGTTCCGGCCAGTTTAACGTGTCGAGGTCCGACAACATCCGGTCGGCATACTCGGTGATCTTAAGGACCCATTGGCGCATGGGCTTCTTTTCGACGACCGAGCCACAACGTTCACAAGTACCGTCGCTCTCAAGATCTTCGTTCGCCAATCCCGTCTGACAGCCTGGACACCAGTTTATCGGTTCGTGCGATTCGTATGCCAGATCTCTCTCTAAGAGCTTTAGAAAGATCCACTGAGTCCACTTGTAATACTCCGGGTCGGTAGTATTGATCTCGCGAGACCAATCGTAATTGAAACCCAAATGCGCGAGTTGCGCCTTAAAGTTGGCGATGTTCTTTTCGACGGCCACGCGCGGATGCACTTTGTGCTTGATGGCGAAGTTCTCGGCCGGCAGACCAAACGCGTCCCAGCCCATCGGGTGCAACACTTCGAAACCGCTCATCTTTTTAAAACGAGAATAGACATCGGTGGCGATATAACCCTTCGGATGGCCGACATGAAGGCCTTCACCGGACGGATAGGGGAACATATCGAGCACGAACAACTTCTCCTTATTGGAATCGCCGTCCGTCTTATAGAGACCGCTTGCTTGCCACCTCTCCTGCCACTTCTTCTCGATGGCCTGACTGTCGAACTTTTTGTGCATAGTTAAAAGCAAATGACCTCCAAATTGTTATGGAGGTCATTATGCCTTGCGTTTTTTGATCTGTCTATTTTATTTGATCGGTATGATCTTGCGTTCGAAGCACTTTCGTCCGACGCCATGTTCCCAGTTTTGATTCTGTAGATAGGCATCACCGTTGGCGGATATAGGCTTCGTGACGCTACGTTCACTCGTCGGTGTAGCTTCGGCGAAAGTGGCGCACAGCGAATATGTGTCTGCACCGGTGATCTTGTATTCGTACTCCTCACGTCCTTCCGGAGCCATAGGGACCGGAAAATCGACGTAGAGCATTTCGACATCGCTAGGGAAAGAGGAATTCTCCTGATGATAGGCTTCGATGCGCCACTGCATGTCTTGCAGGTCCGTGATCTGCTGTTGGTCGAGACGAACATCACGAGCGACGCTCGGCGAATCGATCAAACTATAAGCGTAACCGATGCATAGAAGAACCACCGCTAAAGTCACGCCACCGATCATGATGGACTGTCTTTCGCGACTTTGCCAAAAATTCTTGGCATCCAATGCGTAGTAGTAGGATGCACCGCCGATGACCGCCAAGAGGACCGCGGCCTTTAAGACGAAGCGCAAAGTAATCTCACCGTTGAGGAAGGTGTAGACGACGACCGCTAAGTCGCCCAAAATGATCAAACCGGCTACCAAGAGAGCCAAGTAGACGAGCCAGCGAGTCAGCGTGTGATAGAGCTCGCCCTCGGATCGTCGGGCGTCATTGACCTTTCTGGTGAGCCACAAATATGCGGGGAAGAAAATTATCAGCACCGCGATGGAATATCGGACACTGGACTGGTAGCCATCAATTTGCCAATAACTATCGGCCGCGTCCGGAAACTGCAAGTTGATGATCGCAAACATCAACGTGATAAAGGCCGGCAAAGACACGAAGAGCGTCACCAAACTGGCCAACTGAAGTACGAAACTTTTTGCCATAGATTAGTAAGTAGTAATTAGAAGGTAGTAAGTAGAACCGGCGGCGGAGACTCTGCCTGAGGGCAGAGTCTCCGCCGCTCCCTGTTTGCATTATACCACTGGCCAGTTTCAGTGCCCTAAACAACCTGCCATAAATGAACGTCGAGTAACCTTTGTAATCAAGAGCGCCCCGGGTTTCCCCAGGGCGCGGCGTGGTCAGGTCACCCCTTGATGTGGGTGAGGCCTGACATAAGTAAGGGCAAAGTACTGATCATGTCGCGAATCGTCATCCCCGACACCAGTACGAGGTAGAGAAAAAGGCAAATCCCAACTACTGCCCATGTGGGCACCGGCCGTCTCTTGAGATTCACTTCATCCTCCTGTAACTAGACAAGGAACTCGATCACATCGCCGTCTTTGACGATGTATTCCTTGCCTTCGGTGCGTAACTTACCAGCTTCTCTGGCTTTAGCCAAGGAACCGGCATTGACCAGATCTTCGAAGGCGACCACTTGCGCCCTGATGTACTTGGTCTCGAAATCGCTATGAATGGCGGCTCCGGCCTGCGGGCCGGTCGATCCTTGCTCCACGGTCCAAGCGCGCGTCTCCTTCTCTCCGGTAGTGAAGTAAGACATCAAACCTAGCCGGTGGTAGCAGGCGCGGATCAAAGACTCGATGCCGCTGTCTTGCGCACCGTATTCGCGCCGAAACTCCAACTTCTCGTTCTCCTCGAGATCTTTGAGCTCGTGCTCCATGCCGGCGTCGACGATGACGTATTCGGACCCGGAGGACGCGAAGAAATCGACGAGCCTCTGCCACCGTTCGTCGTTCTGTTCGTCAAGATTATACGAACCCTGCTTGCGGTTGCAGACGTAGAGAAACGGCTTCATGGTGAGCAAATGGAGGCCTCTGACGATCTTTTTCTCTTCGATGGTCATGTCGAACGAGTTCGCCAACTGACCGCCCTCGAGATGTGGTAATAGACGGGCAAGTACGGCTTGCTCGGCTACGGCCGTCTTGTCGCCGCGCTTGGCGTCGCGCTCCACGTTCATAAGCCGTTTAGAGACGGTTTCGGCGTCGGCCAAAACGAGCTCTAGGTTGATGACCTCGATATCGGCCAACGGATCGACCGTACCTGATACATGGTGAATATCACTGTCTTCGAAGATACGCACCACCTCGGCGATCATGGAAACCTCCCGGATGTTCGCTAGAAACTTGTTGCCCAGACCCTCGCCCGAAGCGGCTCCCCGTACCAGTCCGGCGATGTCGACGAACTCTACGATGGCGGGGATGATCTTCTCGCTACCGGAGATCTTGGACAACGTCTCCAAACGCGGATCAGGTACGGCCACCACACCTACCGACGGATCGATGGTGCAGAAAGGGTAATTTTCGGCCGGCACCGAACTGCGAGTTAGCGCGTTGAATAACGTGCTTTTCCCCACGTTCGGCAGACCGACGATACCAACGGATAATTGCATACCGCGTTAGACTAGCAAATCTTCATCCTAAAACCAACCACAGATAATGAGCAGGCTGATCAACAGGTAAAAAATATACCTGTTAACAGGTATAAAGTTGTGCCAACATCTTATATTAATTGATTATGGGGCACCAGGTGCGCTATCGCCTGATTGTACGAGGAATGCGTCCGTTCCTGAAAACTCCATACGGGACCGCGTGGAGAGCGGAGGACGAGACGAACCTCACCTCCTTCAACCCATACGGATGATCCTGGCCCACATTGCCTGATCTCCGCATGATTTCGAACTCAATGACACCGTTGTTGAGGCCGGCAACAAAGTGCCGGCCGCCCTCGATGACGAGCTTGGCGCCATTATGACCCCTAGCTTCCATTTTGTGCCTGACGGTCATCGAGTCGACGAACCGTTTTAGGTCACGCGGAAGTTCTTTAGGGAAACTTCCATAGTCCACGGAAAACGACATTGTTTGGCCCTCCTTTGGCCTCTCCGAAACGACCGACAATATAGCAGACACATCTAAAATAAGAAAGACCGCCGGTTTCCACTCCTTTCAGGTGGCCATTAGGCGGTCTTGGTTTCAACTTGTCGTTGTCACTTGTGACAACGACAATGAATATCGTCGAGGGTCATACCCTCACGAGCCACCGATGAAAGCTCAGACGACGAACGACACAAACATCATGCCGGACATGATTGTCTCCTCTTGTTGAACGGATAGATTATACACCCTTCTCAGCTAATTTTTCAACGTCAGTTAGCCAGTCGGCGCGGCAGACGTCGTCCACTTTGTCGCATGGACCGAAAGCTGTGACCTTAGTGTCGATGCCGGCGAATTCCAGAATGCCGTACTGTATCTCATTGGTGAAATCACCGAACTTCCACCAGGTCTGAAACGGACTGTGCGTGCCGGCGACGATGATGACGCGCGCGGTTTTGCCGGTCAGGCGCTGGATAAGTTTCTTCGTCACCTTATCAAAATTGAAAGCGAAACCCGGAAGCCACATGCGGTCGAAGAGGCCTTTCATGATGGCCGGCATGGTACACCACCAGTTCGGATAGACGAAAACCAGGTGGTCGGCGGCGCGGATCTTTTCTTGGAGATCGAGGAGATCCGGCTCGAGCGGTTGGATCTCTTTGTACCCTTTGTGAAGGATCGGGTCGAACTGCAGTTCGCTCACATTGACGCGCGTCACTTCGTGACCAGCGGCGCGAGCCGCGCTCTCATAGCGATCGGCGATCTGTCCGGAATAGGTCTCCTTATCCGGGTTGCCTAGAAAAACCAAGATCTTTTTTGTATCAGACATTGTCGATCACGTTAAAATTAGTCTCCCAAGTATAACAAAGCGGCGGGGCCGAAGGACCCGCCGCAATCCACACTACCTCCTGATCGAACCATTGGGGTTGAACTTCCCAGCGGCACCTCCTTGCATAGCGGCCAACTTCTGCTTCATCTCAGGGGTCATTACTTCCAGGATCTCCTTTTGGTACTTAGGCAAAACCTTCATGGCCGCCGCCATCTGATTGTTGCCGTTTTTCTTGAGTTCCTCTTGCATCTCCTTGGCGATCTTCTCGAACACCGCCGGGTTTTTTTCGAGAAGAGCGGAGATCATCTCTTTCTGCTCCGGAGGTGCGTTCTTAAGCTGGCGCTCCATCATCTTTCGCATCGCGAAGTTCTTCAAATTTCCAAACATAACTCGAACATCTTATCATAATGAACGCAGATAGTTGCCCATCAGACACCATTCCGCCAAACTCTTTACTTTTATCTATAAATGTGTTAATATCAACAACTACTACCTAACCTTTCGCTTCACCTTTATGCAGAGTCTTATCAATTGGATCGGCCTCAAAAGAGTTCTGGTTCAAATTAGGAAACACCCATATATCACGGTCCTGATCGTCGCGTCGTTGGCGGCCGGGTCTTTCCTTTTTCTAAAAGAAGATCCGGCTCAAGAAGAAGCACGCGCTTCTGAAAGAGTCGTGACTCTTGCCGACGTGAGCGATCTGGCAGAAGGTGCCGCGGGTGTCGCCTATCCCACAGCTGATCGCGATACTTATGTGGTCAGGGCCGAAGCTAGCGGTCGTATAACGCGAACCATCAGCACGGGGACGAAAGTGGACACTGGCGCCATCATAGCCACGATCGAGAACGCTTCTGAGCGCGCGGCGCTTACGCAAGCACAGGGAGCGTACGAAGCCGCACGCGCTGGTGCCGCTCAAAGCGATATAGGGGTCACTGACGCACGTGCCGCCCTCACCGCCGCCAAGCAGGACGCCATAGCAGACCACAGGTCGGCTCTTGCGGTGTCTTTAAATGTCTTATACAACACCGTCGACGAATTGTTCAACAACCCTCGAATCTCTCCTGGAGTCAGAATCGACGCCAGCGGTCGAGCGCCGGCGCTAAATCAAAGCCGATTAGATCTGCAATCTCAGGTCACTGCCTGGGAGAACGACGTCTCTCTCATAAACGAGGGTTCTGATGTGATCCAAATCACGGCCGTTTTGGATCGTGCGTCTACACGCATATCGGAACTGTCCTCTATGGTGAACACTTTCATCACCCTGTTGTCCAAACAGAAGCCGGATGGTTTATTCTCTGAATCCGAACTAGCACGCCTGGCTTCGGAATTCGCCAGTGCGCAAGCCAGTCTCAACACACAGGCCGCCGCCTTGGATAGCGCCAAAACCGCGCTGAGACGATCGGAGGAAAGCGTGGCCTCAGCTTCAATTGGCGGTACTGGCGGAGAAATATCTTCCGCGAACGCGGCCGTCAAACAAGCATTGGGTACTTATCAGGCAGCACAGGCCAACTACAACAGGACACTTGTCAAAGCTCCTTTCGCCGGCATCATAACCGCACAGAACGTCGTCGTAGGAGACATCATATCGGTAGGCGCAGATATCGCTATGATCAAACCTGACGCGGGTGTCGAGACCATGCGCTGGTGGCACTTGCCACTCTCCGCGGTCAAATACACACCGGATAGCGCTTTCGTGTTTATCGTGAACGATCAGGGTTTGATCGAGGCTCTCGAAGTCGAGACCGGCCTAGTCACCGCCAACGACTTACGCGTTACGGGACTTAAAGGAGACGAAATGATCGTGACCGATGTCCGAGGACTCAAGACTGGCGACAAGGTAGAGGTAGCTATATAAATCGGCGAGGGCGCTTGAAGTTACAAAACCCACAAACTATAAATCCTAAACTCGACACATGTTTAAACTCTGGGACTTCTTTCTGACTAGACGAGCTTTCACGATTCTAACGATCGGCGCTTTGCTCGCGTCCGGCCTCTACGCTCTCATAGCCATGCCGAAGGAGTCCACACCGGAAATAGTCATACCAATGGGTATCGTTACCACCGTTCTGCCTGGAGCTACGGCCGCCGATGTGGAACGCTTGGTGACCGACAAGTTGGAACCGGCGGTTCGTAATGTGGCCAACATCGATAAAGTCACTTCCACTTCTCGATCTGGAGTGTCGGTGATCACAGCGCAATTCTTGTCCTCGGCCGATATCGATGTGGCTTTGGGAGATCTGCGCACTGCCGTTGACGGTGTACGCGGCGAATTGCCGTCTGACGCCGAGACCCCGACGGTGTCGAAAGTAGATTTCCAGAATCAGCCGGTTTTAATGGTCGGAGTTTCTACCGACCTTTCTCCTACCACGCTCGCAAAGCTGGGCGAGGACTTACAGGATGACCTCATTTCCATTTCTGGAGTATCGCGAGTGGAAGTGAGCGGTATTCGTTCCCGTGAGATCAACATCATCCTACATAAGGATGCTTTGGCTCGCCACAACATTCGCGCTGAGCAAGTTGCCGCCGCTTTGAGAGCGGGAAACACCTCAGTGCCAGCGGGATCCCTGACCATCGACGGTATCGATTACCCGGTGCAGTTTGAGGGCAACATCGAGAGTGTCGAAGAGGTGGCAGCGATACCGGTCAGCACACCGTCCGGTCCCGTCGCCCTGGGTAACATAGCCACCATCGTAGACGGTTTTGAAAAACCCTCTTCAATTTCCAGACTTTCTGAAAATGGAAGCGAGTTAACCTATGCCCTCACACTCAATATTTACAAAAGTTCTGGTGGTAACATCTTGACGACCACGGAAAATACTCTAAACCGTATCGATGAACTGCAGGAGACTCTACTTAAGGGTTCTGACACCGTCATCATTTATGACGCCGGGGATGAGATTCGGAAAAGCATCAATGAACTCGCTCATACCGGGATGGAGACCATTGTTTTGGTTTTGCTCGTACTATTGGTCGCTATCGGAGCTCGCGAGGCTTTAGTGGCCGCTTTGGCGATTCCTCTTTCTTTTGTGATCGCCTTTTTAGGGATGTGGGCTACCGGCAATTCCATTAACTTCATCTCACTATTCGCGCTCATCATCGCCATCGGCATTTTGGTGGACTCGGCCATCGTGGTCGTAGAAGCTATTCATACTAACCGTGAACGCGGCCTGGCCAAGATAGAGGCGGCCCGCAAAGCGCTCCAGGACTTCAGTTGGCCGCTCATCGCCGGCACCATGACCACCGTCGCCGTCTTCGTGCCGCTCTTTTTCCTGACCGGCATCATCGGACAGTTCATCAAGTCCATCCCTTTCACGATCATTGTCGTCTTATTGGCTTCCATAGTAGTAGCCCTAGGCTTCACCCCCATTACCGCTCTGGCGCTCCTTAAGCATGAGGAAAGTCGCTTTGCGGTATATCGCGAAAAGCTTTGGGAAAATCTCGCCAAGTATTACCGCGCCCAAATGGAACATCTTTTGAGCAGTAAGAAATGGCAACGAGTATTCTTCGGCTTCTTGGCCGCAAGTTTTATCTTCGCTCTTTCTCTTCCTATAACCGGATTGCTTAAGAGCGTCATGTTCCCTCCAGGTGACGTAGATTTGGCATATGTCGAAATCGAGTTGCCTCAGTCGACGACCTTATCAGCTACTGACGCCGCGGTGCGAGTAGTAGAAACTGAAGTAGCTAAAACACCGCATCTCTCTTCATTTATGACCACCGTCGGTAGCGGCTCCCTATTTAACCCCAGTGGTGCCGGCTCTGGTAGCAAGTTTGCAAATATCACTTTGAATCTCGACCCTGACCGACCTAGTGATGTCACGAGCGAAGAGATCACTAACGACTTACGCCGACGATTGGCTTTATCGGCGGTTAGTAACGCGAAAGTGACGATAGCCACTGCCGATGGTGGACCACCATCAGGAGCTCCGATAGTGGTCAAGGTGTGGGGCGACGACGCCACCTCGCTATCAAGCGCTACAGAAGCGATGGCCAAATTAGTAGAACAGACCGAGGGTACGCGTGACATATCCTCTTCTCTTTCGAGCGATGGTACCGAACTACGCATCGCTGTCGATCGCTCCAAAGCCCAAGATTACGGGCTGTCAGCTGCCGACGTAGCTTCCACCTTACGTGCCGCCATTGCCGGCGTCGATGCTACGACTATCCGTATCGACAACGAAGATGTCGATGTCCGTCTAGTAATGGACCTGAACGAAGATTTTGTGAACCCCGAAGATACGGCCATAGCCACGGCTGATACTGTAGCTTCCGTGCCTATCAGCACGCCCCGTGGTACTGTCCCGCTCGGAAGCATGTTGACCATCACCGCCGGACGTACATCTTCTTCTATAAATCATGAAGACGGTCGACGCGTTAGTCAGGTGAGCGCCTACGTATCCGATGGTGCCAACCCCGTTGAAGTAACTAACGCTATCAAGAGTCAGGCCGAGTTACAGCACTGGCCAGATGGCACCAACCTTACTTATGGCGGCGAGGACGAGGAGATCAAGCGTACGTTTACAGAGATGTTGGTAGCTCTAGTTGCCGGATTGGTACTGATGTTTGGAGTATTGGTATTGGAGTTTAATTCCTTCCGGACGTCGCTGCGCTTGCTTTCAGCCATTCCCTTGTCACTTACTGGGGTATTGATAGGACTCTTTATCGCTGGTCAAGCGCTGTCATTCACCGCCTTTCTGGGTATCATCGCTCTGGGAGGAGTGCTCATCAACCATGGTATCTTGCTACTCGATGTACTCAATCATCTAAGGGCGGAGCATAGGTTGCAGGATCCAAAAGATCTGGTTCTGACCGCATCACAAAGTCGACTGCGCCCGATACTGTTAACTACCGTCACGACCATGATCGGCATGATCCCGCTCACCCTCGTTTCCGAAATGTGGGCTCCACTGGCTTTCACTGTCGCCTTCGGTTTGGTATACGGCACGTTACTGACGCTGATATTCATACCGCTTCTGTCCTACCGACGTCTGGTGAAAGAGCAAAGCAAACTCTTGTCATAGGATCGATAACGCAAAACCGGCGGGCCAAGGCCCGCCGGTTTCGTGTCGTTTTTGCTATGCCTTTTTCGGTCTCAATCGGCGCATTACTAAGTTCAGTCCGGCGGCCACTAAGATTCCAGCCCCGACATAGACCAATACGAACTCCAGATAATTGAAATCGATCAGATTCAATGACACTAAAGCCATCAGGATGCCGAGCGTGTACCAACTAGTTGCCTGGAAGGCTGGGCCCAGATTTAAAGGTATCCAATGCATGGTCATACCGATAGCATTCAGATAGAGCACTGCCACGGCACTATATAAAGCCAAGAAGAAAGGCGAAACAAAAAGGAAACTGCCAGTAATGTAATAGATTATCCCTGCCTGCACCAATAAAGTGGCTAAAATGGCCACCATGGCCACACGCAGAAGTATATATACGACCCCTAACATTTTTCTTTCGGTCTGATCCACTTCTCCGTCTTTGAGCGCCACCAAAAACTGGGTGATCGCTACCGTAGAACAACCGACCCCTAACGACACGGCTATAGACAGTAATAGCATGTCGATCATGTAAATCATTTCCATACCCTTTCATATTAACTCATCGTCGGCCGTTAGGTAGTAGTTTGTACACAACGGAAAAGGCCGGCCCCGAAGGGCCGGCCCTTTACTAGATCAAAATAGTGAGATGATCTTGACTCATCTCCATGGTACCGGATTCCACATCGATGGATTCTTCTTCCCCGTTATCCTTCTTTATCAAGATGATGCCGGCTCGAAGCGGCGACACGATCGGTACGTGTCCAGCGAGAATGGTCATTTCGCCGGCCGTGCCGGGTACGGTCACCGACGCCACCGGTCCGTCGAAGACCGGCATGTCGACGCGCGCGATCGTGAGTTGAAAAGTTTTCATACGATTTAAAATAGTCAATATGGTCTCCTCATTTCGAAGAGGTGAGATAGCCCTAGATGCGAGGCGCGCCAGGAAAATAATGCGAGTGGGACATGGTTAGTCCAGCGAGAATTATTTTCCGCAGCGCAACAAAGCAGATAGAGTTATATCACCTCTTCGATACCGCCCTTCATGTAGAAAGCCTGTTCATTCTTCTCATCATGCTTCCCGTCCAATATCTCACCGAATGCCTTCACGGTATCGGCCAACTTGACGTACTTGCCCGGAGAACCGGTGAACACCTCGGCTACCGAGAAGGGTTGCGAGAGAAAGCGTTGAATCTTGCGCGCGCGGTACACCGTCTGCTTGTCGGTCTCCGACAACTCTTCGATACCCAATATGGCGATAATGTCTTGCAGATCCTTGTAGCGTTGCAGGGTTTGCTTGACGCCCTGAGCCACGCGGTAATGCTCTTCGCCTACGATCTTCGGATCGAGTGCGGATGAATTAGATTCCAATGGATCGATCGCCGGATAAATACCAAGAGATGCCAGCTGGCGCGAGAGCACCACGGTCGAGTCGAGGTGAGAGAAAGTGGTGGCCGGCGCCGGGTCAGTGAGGTCGTCGGCCGGCACGTAAACGGCCTGCACCGAAGTGATCGAGCCGCGTTTGGTCGAAGTGATACGCTCCTGCATCTTGCCCATCTCCTCGGCCAAAGTCGGCTGATAACCCACGGCGGAAGATACGCGTCCGAGGAGCGACGACACCTCCTGTCCCGCCTGAGTGAAGCGGAAAACGTTGTCCATGAAGAAGAGTACGTCTTTGCCGTCACCCTCATCACGCAGGGCCTCGGCCATGGTGAGACCCGTGAGTCCCACGCGAGCGCGAGCGCCCGGCACTTCGTTCATTTGTCCGAACACGAGCGCGGTCTTATCCAAAACGCCGGAGTCCTTCATTTCGTGATACAGGTCGTTACCCTCGCGCACGCGCTCGCCGACACCGGCGAAGACCGAGTAACCGCCGTGCTTAGTGGCGACGTTGTTGATCAGCTCTTGAATGAGCACGGTCTTACCGACACCGGCGCCGCCGAAGAGACCGACCTTTCCGCCCTTAATGAACGGAGCGAGGAGGTCCACCGACTTGATACCGGTCTCGAAGACTTCCGTAGCGGTCGATTGCTCGGAAAAGGCCGGGGCTTCTTGATGAATGGCGCGCTTCTTAGAACCCGAGATCGACTCCTTACCATCAAGAGTCTCACCGAGCACATTGAACAAGCGGCCGAGCGAGATCTCTCCCACAGGTACCGAGATCGGCTCACCAGTGTCGGTGACGGACAGCCCGCGCGTGAGGCCTTGCGTATCCTGCATCGCGATGGCGCGCACTCGGTCGAGACCCACGTGCTGGGCCACTTCGAGCGTCACGGTTTCCTTGTCTTCCTTCTCCACCTTAAGAGCGTTTAGAAGTTCGGGAACGCCGTCCTTGAAGTGAACGTCGACGACCGGTCCGATGATCTGTGTGATAGTACCTGTTTTCATAATGTAATTATTATCCGATAAACTAAATTTGCGACGGCAATGAGCCCATAAACATCAAAAAAATATAAAACCAAAAGGAAACTAGCATAAGAGATAACGTGGCGAAAACGCCGATATAAATGACTTTGGGAATATCGAACTGTTGAGCAAGTTCTTCAGTAATCATAAATCCAAACATGGAAAGTAAAGGGGCTATTATCATGGACATCCAAAACGGCATTAACGCTACGTTTATTAAAAGGACCAGCGGTACTCCTAACATGTGCAGGACAAAGGCTGTGGCATTAAGAATGCCCAAAAAGTACATCACCCCAAGTGTAAGGACTGTGTATCTAGAAATTTGTGAAATCCAACGTCTTGTTTTCATAATCTAGTTATTAATGTTATTAGACAACCCTGCTAACAAGTCAAGGAAAAAGTTAATAACTGACAAGAAACTGAAAGCTAATGCTACATATTCAAGCATAGTTATACTTGAAAAAGAACTTACACGCCACACGCGGGGCAAGACTATAAAAAGAAATAAGGCAGATAATACAAAGTTAACTAAAACGACCAGGTCCCAGACACCAGGAAGGAGTAGAAGTCCAGTGATCTTCGAATTCTCACTTCCATACATATAAATAACAACCAACATTAGGAGCGGAAGTACGAAGCTCGTTATTGTAGCTACAGCTAGTTTGTTATTCATATGTAAAAAATTAATCTTTCATCGCTTCTGCTCCGGCGGTGATCTCGGAGACTTCCGCCGTGATCGCCGCCTGTCTGGCTTTGTTGTACTTGATCGTAAGCGATTTCACCAATTCCTTGGACTTGTCGGTGGCGTTTTTCATCGCCACCATCCGGGCCGAGTGTTCGGACGCCTTCCCTTCGAGAAGCGCGTGGTAGATCATGATCTGCACCAATCGAGGAATCAACGAGTCCAGCACCGATTCTGGAGACGGTTCGATGAGATAATCCGTCAGGGCCGGTCCAGCCTCCACCTCTTCGCTGAAGCGACCGGTCTTAGGTCGAATGCCGGAAAGAACCGCTGTCAGCTCGGCCGGGTCTATCGGCAAAACACGGCGGCGGCTCGGTAATTGCTCGAAGGTCGATAGAAAATTTTGATAAACGATCTCGACCGAACGGTATTCGCGACCGGCGAATAATTCCAGGACCTGACGCGATATCAGGGAAACATCATCCACGGTCACGTCGTCGCTGATGTTGGTGTACGCGCCATGTGTCGCGATATCCATCCTAGACGCGTATTCGACCGCCTTGCGTCCGATCGGCACGATCTCGATCTCCTCGCCGGAAGCCATCGCTTGATCGACCAGCTTCAAAACGGCGCTATTGACGCTACCGGCCAAGCCCTTGTCGCTAGTGGCCACGATCAGAAGCCGTTTGCCGGTAACGCGCGGTTCGACGAAAGGGTGCGAAAGTCCGTCTTGCGAAGCGGCGATCCTTGAAAGTATGCGCAACGCCGCGCGCACGTAAGGACGGCCGGAAAAAGCCCGCTCCTGACTCTTGCGCATCTTGACCGCTGACACGGCCTCCATGGCCTTGGTCACCTGCCCGGTCTTCTTGGTGGCTACTATTTTGCTTTTGACCTGTTTTAACGCCATGATCCTATTTTATTGTCCGTAGAACTGCGAGTTAGCTTCTTTGAACCCTTTGATCAAAGCGTCGATTTTAGCGACGATCTCATCGGTCAGCTCTCGACCTTTCTCTAACTGATCGAATACGGATTTGTCGGATCGCTCCACGAACGAGAGGAAGCCCGTCTCGATGTCGCGGACCTTTTCCGGCGTCGTTCCTTCAAAGATACCGTTGTTGGCGGCATAAATGGCGATGGCTTGCTTGAAGAAAGGCACCGGTGCGTTCTGATCTTGTTTCAATAGCTCCACGTACTTGCGTCCGTTATCGATGCGAGCCTTAGTATCGGCATCGAGATCCGAAGAAAACTGCATGAACGCCTCGAGCTCGCGGAATTGCGCCAACTCGAGTTTGATCTTGCCCGACACTTTCTTCATCGCCTTGGTCTGCGCCGAAGAACCCACGCGCGACACCGAGTTACCGACATTGATGGCCGGACGCACGCCTTTGTTAAAGAGATCGCCTTCGAGGAAGATCTGGCCGTCGGTGATCGAGATGACGTTGGTAGGAATGTAGGCCGAGATGTCGCCTTCCTGCGTCTCAATGATCGGTAAAGCCGTAAGTGAGCCCCCGCCTAATTCCTTCGATAGCTTAGCGCTGCGTTCCAAGAGACGAGAATGGAGATAAAAGATGTCTCCCGGGTACGCTTCGCGTCCGGGCGGACGCCGCAAGAGAAGCGACAATTGTCGATAAGCGACGGCGTGTTTGGAGAGATCGTCAAAGACCACCAACACGTCGCGCCCCTTCTGCATGAAGTATTCGCCGATGGCGGCGCCGGCGAACGGAGCGATGAAAAGCAGCGGCGAAGCCTCCGAAGCCGAAGTGGCCACGATAGTGGTGTACTTCATGGCCCCGGCAGCTTCGAGCTTGGCCATCAGGCTCGCCGTCTTCGATCGCTTTTGACCGATGGCGACATAGATGCAGATCGGCCGTTTATCTTCCGGCTCGTACTTCTGATTGATGATGGTATCGATGGCGATGGTGGTCTTGCCGGTACCACGATCGCCAATGATGAGTTCGCGCTGACCGCGGCCGATCGGAATCATGGAATCGATGGCTTTGATGCCGGTATGGATAGGTTCGTTCACGCTGGAACGGTCCATCACGCCGTAAGCGACGCGTTCGATCGGCATTTCCGCGTCGGTCTTGACGGCACCAAGACCATCGATCGGCTCGCCGAGCGGATTGACCACGCGGCCGACTATCGCTTCACCGACCGGGATAGAGAGCAGGCGTCCGGTACTCTTGACCCTCATACCCTCCCTGATCGCCGCGGCGTTACCGAGCACCACCACTTTGACGGAATCCTCCTCTAAGTTGAGCACCAAGCCGAAAAGTTCGCCGCTTTCATCGAGCGCGTCTTTAAGACTCTTGCCGTCGGCGGTCTCGAAGCTGACCATCTCCATCATCTTCGCTCCCTTAAGACCGTCGATCTCGGCGATACCGTCGCCGACCGCGGTGACGATGCCGATCTCCTCCTTCATCGCCTCGCTCTCGAGCGAGGCGATCTCCTTCTTAAGCTTCTCTACGATAGTGGTGCTCATATTGATAATAAATTAATTGCTCTTGATCGCGACGCGATACCAATTTAATAATTTCGTCTTGTAACTATTGTCGATCATCGTGTTGTCTTTCTCGAAACGATAGCCACCGACCAGGTGCGGATCGACGATCACTTCGGCTTCCTTGTGTCCGGCCGCATATCTCTTCACGTCCTTCTCGCGAGCGACAGTGAGTCGAGGCGTTTTGGCGACACTGGTCCGATCGAGCTCCCTCAAGGTGGATTTAAGGACACTAAGCAAGAGCCCAGAATGACCGCGCTTTTCCATCACCGCTTTGACGCGTTTGATGGTCTTGCCGACATCCTCTCCCGATTCCAAGAGTGAAAGAAACGCCTTTTGATAATCTTGCTTGAGGGGACTCATATTTTTACGATTTTTCCACCACCAATTTCTCGACGGCCAAGACAGCCAACTTGGCGACTTCGGCCTCGCTTTTTTTCTTAGCTTCGACAGCTAACGCCTCGGCTTTGTCGGCCGCGATCCTTAGCTTATCAGCGGCCTCTACTTCGGCCTGCCTTACCAAATCGGCCGCTTTCTCCTTGGCATGTTCCTCGGCTCGTTTGGAAACAGCCTCGGCTTCGAGGTGCGCCTCGCCGACTATGGCCTTTCGGTCGGCTTCGGCTCTTTCCCTGGCCTCGCCGGCCGCCTTAGCATCTTCGACACCCTCCCTGATCTTCTCTTCGCGCTCGCGAAGTATCTTCAGTACCGGCTTGTATAGCAGATACGACAACGCTCCAGCTAACACGACGAAGTTGATCACCTGAATGGTGATCAGGCGAAGATCGATGCCAAAGGCGTGAATTAAGGATTCCATAAGTTAAGTTATAGGGATCAGGGATTAGGTTTTAGTGCCGACAAACTTTAAAAATTGGATGCATATGCGCGGGTCGGAGAAAATTTTTCGAGAGAGGCGTAGATGGACCTACGACGGCCGAGAAAAATTTTTGAAACCCGTGCAGAGGCGCCAATTTTGAGAGTTTAAGCGAACTTGATGACGAACGCGACCACCAAGGCAAAAATGGCGAGTGCCTCGACGAAGGCGATACCGATGAACATGGTGGCCTGGACTTTACCGGCCGCCTCGGGATTTCTACCGATGGCTTCGAGCGCCTTGCCGGCCAAAAGACCGATGCCAATGCCCGGACCAAGGACGCCGACACCGGCGGCGATCGCCATGGCCAATGCTTTCATTGCTTCTAGTTCCATATTTGTATAGTAAGTAGTAATTAGAAAGTAGTGAGTAGTAGATATAGCCTAGTGTAGCGCAAGGCCACACTTCTACTCTCTACTTACTATTTTCTATTTTCTGGTAATTCTCTGCTCGCGAGCAGACGGGAACCAAACATCCATGTTTGACTCCCGTCCGCCGACGAGGGCTCCAATCGGTCAATGCGGTTCCTCGATCGCCAATTTAATGAAGAACAAAGTCAAAATGGCGAAAATGAAAGCCTGAATGAAACCGACGAAAAGTTCATAAGCGATGAGCGGCACAGGCAAGAGATATGGCGTCGCTAGAAACATGACGACCATCAAGAGCGTCTTGCCGGCGAAGATGTTACCGAACAGACGGAACGAGAACGATATCAATCGGGCCATTTCAGACAACAACTCGATGATACCGATCACGAACTGCAGCGGCGAGCGGAAATTCACGAATTTGCCGACATACTTGAAAAAGCCGAGCAAGGTAACGCCGGCGAATTCGATGGCAAAAAAAGCTACGAGAGCGAAGGCGATGGTGATGTTGAGATCCGTTGCCGGCGGGTGGAAAAAAGGCACCAGTTTGGCGACCGCCTCTTCGTGACCATGAACCTCCTTGTAGATGCCGATCGAATCGACTCCAGGCAAGAGACCGATCCAATTCATGGTCAAGATGAAGATGAAGATCGTCATGACGAGCGGGAAAAATCGTCGAGCCAGGTCGCGGCTTTCGAGCACGTCCGACATGTACTCATATACTCCGCCGACGATAAGCTCGAACATGCCCTGGACGCGACTCGGTAGCAATGAAAGCCTTCTGGTCACCAGGAAAGCGGTTAGTATCAGCACCGCCATAGCGAGCCAAACCGTCATGAGCGTATTGGTGACCGGCACGCCAAATAGGGTGGTCACCTCCTCGGGAGCGAGGTGAATCGATAGTCCTTCGGCGGCATGAGCGACGTTGACCAACATAAAATCGCCGGTATTTTAACACAAAATAGCCACGGAATAAAGGGATAAATCCATAGGAAATGCCGCCGGCCCCAAGGTGCCGGCGGCATTTCCCGGAACAGTGATCACCTAACTATACAGAAGGCGCCGCGGTCGCAGAGCTTCCACCTTTTAGGTCTTGATAGATCAAGTACATATAGATGACAGCGAAAGGTGCGAGCAACATGGTGATCGCCGTGACCAAGGAGGTACCCAGCGTACCGAAAGGCACCAAGATGGACAATCCGGAAATGACGATACTTAAGACTATCATCACCAATGCCAGTAACATGATTCGTCCAAAGACCGCCCACCAGCGACCGCGAACGTATTCGCGACTTTTCTTCAACGATTCGACGATCCCGGCACGTTCCAGTACCAAGACGAAAGTGCTAAAAGCGAACCAAACGGATAGGATGACCCCAGGCACGATCAACAGCAAGAATCCTATGAATAGCAGGACCGACATCACGATCGACATGCCTATATAGCGCAAGAAGAAAGGTGCCGCCTGCTGATAGGCTTCTACGACCTTTAATCCATTATTTTGAATTGCCAAAATTATCGCTATGCCCATGAACACGTTCATTATGGCCGACACCAAAGTCAAAATTATATAAGTCGGGGAATAACCGATACCTATCGACTGCTCGGCAGGGGTAGGCCCAAAGAGTCCGGCCAAGAAGGAAAGAATGACCGGCACCAACATAATGCCGAGAAAAAGGAAGATGTTTCGGGACATGATATCGAAAGCCTCCTTGAACAACTGAACGGGTTTTCGCATAGCGAGATTATTATTTTAATATACCTCTATTCTATCACCGACTATAAAAAACAAGGAGGGTTTTCAACAACGATCTGATGCGGAAAATGACAGGTCAAAGCCTCTCGCGGTCGCTAGCGCGACAACGCTCCGGCTTCCACCTATCGAAAAGACAGTGCGCAGGCACTGTCTTTTCGTATCGGTGGACCCTAGCGGATTCGAACCGCTCGCCTCCTGATTGCAAAACAGGCGCTCTACCAAATGAGCTAAGGGCCCTTAATGAGCTCGGCTATGATACTGATTTAATGCCTTGAGGTCAACCTAATCGATGACCCAACGACTGTTGGGTCCTGCCGCTCTTTCCCCAGCCCGCAATGTAGAATCTACAGACCATGACCACTCCGCCGCCTTGGCATTGGGAGTTTCAAGTTGTCCGTCCGCATCCTTGAGCATATAAGTAGCGTCCTCGGCCGCAGAATATACAAAATGCCTGCACGTATCGGCGCCATCCTCCATCTCGGCACAGTAGTGTACGTATCGCTCGTCAGGAGAGATCGTGGCCGATACGATCGCTGTATAGAAACCGACATCGGCTTTGGATTCACTCGTGAAAGCGCTGATGATGCGTTCTTGGCCGTTCAATTTCACAAACAGGCCATCCCCGGTCTGCATCAACTCGAGTTTCGACGCCGGCCGATCTTGGGTCATACCGAGATCGGACTCAAAAGCCGGATCGATCATTTGATTTTTCGTGTCGTTAGCCAAGACGAACATGATAAAAGCGGTGGTAAAACCGATGACGTACGACAGCACGACCAAAAGGGCGGACTCGTGATTTTTCATTAACCTTAATTATGCGCTATGCTCGATCTAAATCCAGTCGGAAGTGTGAATATTCGCAAAAACGTCAGCGTGCTAAACCGACCAAGTGACGGACGAAATCGTCGTAATCGTGTCCTACGGCCTCCAAAGCCTTTGGCATAAGCGTGTTACGCGCCAGAGCAGGGAGCGTGTTCGTCTCCAAAAAATAGATGCCTTTGTCGTTGACGATGAAGTCACTTCGAGAATAATGCGAAAGACCGAGAGCTGTATGCGCTCTCAAAGCCGCCTCTTCCAGGTCCTGTTTTTCCTTACGCGAAAATCGCCCGGGACATATCTCGTCGGTTTCGCCGTTGTACTTGACCTCATAATCGAAAAGGTCACGTGAAGGAGGCGGGATTATCTCTATCGTGGGAAGAGAATAAAGGTCTTGACCGCGCAATCCTTCGACGACCCCTACCGTGGCCTCACGACCCGGTATGTATTTCTCCACTAACACCTCGTCTCTCTCCTTTAGAGACTCGGTCAACATGCGCACCAATTCGTGCATGCCATTGGCCTTTCGCACGCCGATAGACGAACCTCCGTTCACCGGCTTGATGATGTATGTTGGTCCGAAAAGCGACTCTAGAGTCGTCGCCACCCGACGAACGTCAGTACCGAGACGAGAAACGCGCAAATGGGGCGGCGATTTTATACCCAATGATCGCAATACGTCCTTGGCGAGTATTTTATTGATCGCTAGCGCCGACGGATAGGCGCGACTGCCGGTATAAGGGATACCGAAGCGGTCTAATTCTCGCTGAATCGTGCCGTCCTCGCCATAAGCTCCGTGGAGAGCGTTGAAGACCGCGTCGACGAAGACCAGGGCGTCTTTGGGAGCGCGCTCGAAGCCGTGCACCATCCATTTGCCTTTTTTACTAATGACAACGTCGACGACGTCCATTTTTTGCCGCCTCAAAGCGGCGATAACCTCAGCACCGGTCATCATGGAAACCTCGTATTCATCACTAGGACCGCCGCGCAAGACCGCGACGCGCAGGTGTTTCATCTTTAAATTATACCATCTCAGCGCAAGGCGCGACGACGGCGTTCGCGGTGAAAGTTGATCGAGAAGCGATGCGCTTCGGCGTTCGCGAGCAGAATGGCGTCATGATGTTTTTTAAGAAGACTCGCCGGACCCAATACGCGGATCGGTCGATGACGCTCGTCTTTCACTACCGCCACCACCGGTATCATGAGCGAATGAGCGGCGAGCACTTTCGAGGCGGCGTTTTTTTGCGCCGTGCTGCCATCTACCGCCACGATCTGTGGCAACGGCCATTCCGGATGACCGAGCCGGCGTTCTAAGATCTCGCGCAAGGCGGCGGGATCGTTCGATACGGACACCGTCCTGATCTTGAATTGACGATAGTCGGAACGTCTCGTTTCCCCTCCTTCCACCACCGTCATTACCCCTACCATGTCCTGGCCCCCAAGATGCGCGACGTCGTAAGCTTCGATGCGTACCGAGTTTTCATCGCGATAGATCCGGGAATCGTCTTTGATGAGCGCTACGTCTTGTATGTGCTGAAGCGCGAAGATCTTTCTTTTCACGATCTCGGCCTCCTCGAAGCGCTCGTCTCGCGCCATTTTTTTCATCTCGATCTCAAGTTCTTTTATCACCTTGCCTTTCTTGCCCTCAAAAAAGAGACGGATGTGGCGAATGGTGCGCAAATACTCCTCCCGATTTTCGCTTGACGGATACAAACCGATCTGACGATTGAAGTCGATCTTGCCGCGCGCCAGATTGGAACGCTCCTCGCCGACCGGTTTTGGAGTGTCGTAGAAACGGAACAGTCGGCGTACTATCTTTAAGGCCTCGCGAAAAAGCGCGCCGCTCGGGAACGGACCGAAGTGATAGATGGCATCGTGGTCGTCGAGGTCTTTGCCGCGCACCACCAGGACCCGGGGCCACTCCTCGTTCGTGATGATGAGATGATTGTAACTTTTATCGTCCTTGGCGATCGTGTTGAAGTGCGGCTTGTGGGTGCGGATCAGATTCGTCTCTAATATCAAAGCTTCCAAGACGGAGTCGGTCACCGTCCACTCCACGTTCTTCGCTTCCGTCACCATTTTTTCGATCAGCGCCGAGCGCTTTTCTTTGAGGTCGGGAGCGAAATAACTACGCACGCGATTCTTAAGCGACGTGGCTTTGCCGATATAGAGAATCTCTTTCCGAGCACCGAGAAAAAAATACACCCCAGGCGAGTCCGGCAACTTCTTTTTTTGTAAGGCTTCTTTGGTCATAAATACTTTGGCCGCGCGTATCCTCGCGCGGCCTGCAACTCTTCTAATGGTCGGCTAGCGGAACTGGATAGGAACTCACACGCCAGAACACGACCATGGCCCGAAATTCCTCAACCCTAAGCCCAGCGCACATGGCCGCATAGCGGAGTTTGTCTTCGTCATCTGAACCTTCCCGCAGAAAGGCCCAGAACGTCAGCCAGAGGCCCCATGCGCGGTGGTGTCTATAGTCCATTTCGCATCCTCCAATGTTTGAACTCCCTAAAAACGAATTATACACTAACCCCTACCTCTTCAACACCTTCTTTAGATACTGCCCCGTGAAGGACTTCTCGTTTTTGGCCACTTGCTCCGGCGTGCCCTTGGCGATCAGATTACCTCCGCCCTCCCCGCCCTCCGGACCGAAGTCGAGAATATAGTCGGCCGATTTCACCAGATCCAAGTTGTGCTCGATCACCATCACGGTATTGCCGCGATTGACGAGCTCCTGCAGGATCTCGATGAGTTTCCGCACGTCTTCGTAGTGTAGGCCGATGGTCGGTTCGTCCAAAAGATAGATGGTCTTTTGCGTATGCGGACGATAGAGCTCCGAAGCGATCTTCACTCGTTGCGCTTCGCCGCCCGAAAGCGTGGTCGCGCTTTGACCGAGTTCGAGATAACCAAGCCCCACGTCGAGCAAACTGCGCAACCGCTCGGCGATCGACGGCACGTCGTTAAAGAAATTATAGGCTTCCTCGATGGTCATATGAAGGACCTGGTCGATGTTCTTCTTGCGGTAGGTCACCTCCAGAGTCTCCTTGGTGAATCGTTTGCCGTCGCAGACGTCGCAGGTGACGTACACCGTCGGCAAGAAGTGCATCTCGACCGCGATCTCGCCGTTACCTTGGCAGGCTTCGCAACGACCGCCTTTGACGTTGAAAGAGAACCGCCCCGGCTTCCAACCGCGCGCGCGAGCCTCGCTCGTCGACGCGAACATATCGCGAATATGGGTGAACGCGCCGGTGTAAGTGGCCGGATTTGATCGCGGCGTGCGTCCGATCGGCGACTGATCGATCATGACCGAGCGACCGAGATACTCGGTGCCGTCGATCGAGGCCACGTTGTAGGTCTTGGCGGTGCGATAACGGCGCTCCAATCGAGCTTGGAGATTTCGATAAAGTATCTCGTACATGAAAGACGACTTGCCGCTTCCCGACACACCGGTCACAGCGATCAGCCGCCCGAGCGGAATGTCCACGCTGAGATTTTTGATATTGAAAGCTTTGCCGCCCCGGATCTTGATCGAACCCTTCTCGCCTTCGCGGCGCTTCGGTATCTCTATCTGTCTATCGCCACGGAGATAATCTAGGGTAACCGAACCGGATTCGTTTTTCTTGTCGGACAGTAATTTTTCCAGATAGTCGGACACCACCACGTTTCCCCCGTGCACCCCGGCGCCCGGTCCGATGTCGACGAGATAATCGGCGGCGTAGATGGTGTCCTCGTCATGCTCGACCACGATGATCGTGTTACCGAGATCGCGCAGACTGGTCAAGGTGGCGATCAGGCGATCATTGTCGCGCTGATGGAGACCGATGGTCGGTTCGTCCAAAACGTAAAGAGCGCCGACGAGACCGCTGCCGAGCTGCGACGCCAAGCGGATACGCTGAGCCTCGCCGCCCGAGAGCGTGTTGGCGCGGCGATCGAGGGTCAAATATTCGATACCGACGTTCTTCATGAACTCCAACCGTTCGATGATCTCCCGCAGGGCCGGCCAAGCGATATCCTGCTGTTTTTTGGACAACTTGAGTTTGGCGATGAAATCGGCGGCGTCCTTGACGGATAGACTGGTGAAATCGACGATGTTTTTGCCGGTTTTCGGATCACCGCCGAGATAGACTCGCAGAGCCTCCGGACGTAGGCGGGCACCTTTACAAGCCGGACACTCGTCGGATTGGAAGATGCCGACGACGCCGAGGCCGTTACACTCCGGACACGCGCCATAGGGAGAATTGAAAGAGAAAAGTCGCGGCTCCACTTCCGGAAACGACGATCCGTCGATCGGGCAGATGAACTTGGCCGACAGCGTGCGCTCGGTGCCGTCGGGCGATTCCACTTTGACGAGGCCGTTCGATTCTTTGAGAGCCAACTCCACCGATTCGCTCAAGCGTTCGCGTGAACCTTTTGAATCTTCGGTGAACTCGCTCACGTATATCGCATCGACGAGAACGTCGATGTCGTGCCGCTGGTTCTTCTTGAGTTCGATGCGCTCGCGCAGTTGCTTGATCTGCCCGTCGATCTTGACCGTTTCGTAACCCTTGTTCAAAAGATCGTAGAGAAGCTGGTAGTACTCGCCCTTGCGGCCGACCACCAACGGTGCGAAAATGGCCACCTTACCTCTACTTATCGATACCCCTAAAACCGTTTCTTCAGAAACGGTTCGGGCGTCCGACCGCAAAGCGGTCGGATTAGCCATCACTTTCTCCCTCTTGGCCTCCTTGACCTCCTTGTCCTCGATCGACTTGAGGACGATGCCCAAGATCTCATCTTGCGATAACTTTTCGATGGCGACGTCTTCGGTCAAGCAGTACGGTTGGCCGACGCGGGCATAGAGAATACGCAGGTAGTCATAGATTTCGGTGATGGTCGCGACCGTCGAACGCGGATTACGGCTGGCCGATTTTTGATCGATAGAAATAGCCGGTGAAAGTCCGCTGATCTCATCGACGTCGGGTTTCTGCATCTTATTCAAAAACTGCCGCGCGTACGCCGACAGCGACTCGACATAGCGGCGCTGACCTTCGGCGAAAATGGTGTCGAAAGCCAAGGACGACTTGCCGCTGCCGGACGGCCCGGTTACCGCGATCATCTTGCCGCGCGGCATCTCCACCGTGATGTTCTTGAGATTATGGGTACGCGCGCCCCGCACGACTATCTTGTCGTCCTTGAGTCCCTCCCCCTTCACTTCCCATTTGACTTTGGATTTTTTTGGACTAGACATAGCAGTTTGCCTCCGGTTGGAGCCGAAGGTCGTATTACGGTGAGGAGTATAGCATAAAAAAGAATCCTCACGCTTCGGAAAGCGTGAGGTTCGTGCTGATAGGGGGAGAGGTATCTTATCCTGTCCATGTCCGCGTGTTCGCGGAGAGGAACAATTAACCTTTTAGAGAACGCCGAAACGTTCAAACCTCGCTATCGTGCACTAGTAGTTGTGCTTGGCAGACGTCCATCTTTCGATGAGTTCATCTGCCTCGTCCGACCTTCCGTGCCGCTCGAGCCACATGGCCTTTGCTAACACAGTGTCGTCCGTATGCTTATTGGGAGGATTTGCCTTCTTGAAGCCGCGTGGCCACGAGAAGAGGAAAATCGATCCGTTGCGATGCACAATCATAGCCTCGGCCATGTCTTCCTCCTCTGAGTCAGCGACGACGCTCGTTGCGACGCGACTTGTTGCTCTGAGGCGGCGACTCGAGCATCTGCGTAAACAGAGTCTCGAAGACCGAGCGAGCGATCGGCTCGATGTCTTCCACCTTGCAGCCGGTCTTGTGGGCCAGACTGCCGAGTCCGCGACGCCATTCGTTCGGCGCCATAATGCGAGCTTCGTTGCGCAACGCTTCTACGAGGAGCTTGCGGGTGTGGACGAGAGCGGACGCCAACGCACCTACGGTCAGCTGCGTTTCCATAGGCAAGTCCTTGTAGGCCAGGCCGAGGGCGTAGGGCTTCCCATAGATGTAAAGAGTATCATTGCCGTTGGAGTGCATGCGAAGCACGCCTTCCTCCGACTTGATATACGGTTCGGCCACACTGAGGTGGACCGGATCGGTATTCTCGTACATTACTTCCTCCTGTAAGGAACAGTGCCGATGTTGACACTCTTTCATTGTAGCACAAATTACTGATTTATGCAACAGCTATTTCTTTCTCTTCCCTGACTCCTCCAGCGCCCTGATTTCGTCCCTAATTATGGCCGCGGTTTCGAAGTCCAAAATAGCCACCGCTTCGTTCATCTGCCGGCGCTTCTCAGTGATGACCTTGCGCGGATTCTTTTTATAAAGCTCGAGGTCGACCTTCAAAAGCGTGCCGACCGTCTCGTCATGATCGCTTCTAAGCTGATCGGCGATGGACTTGATCTCCTTTTTGATGGTCTGCGGCGTGATGCCATGCTCCGCGTTGTAGGCTAATTGCTTATCGCGCCGGCGATTGGTCTCTTCGATGGCGTATTTGAGGGCCGGCGTGACGATGTCGGCGTAGAGAATTACCCGTCCATTGACGTTACGCGCCGCGCGACCGATGGTCTGAATGAGCGCGGTCTCGCTGCGCAAGAATCCGGTTTTGTCGGCGTCGAGAATGGCGACCAATTCCACTTCGGGCAAGTCGAGACCTTCGCGCAACAAGTTAACGCCCACGAGACAATCGAAAACGCCCTTGCGGAAATCGGTCAGAATCTCGATGCGTTCCAGGGTCTCCACGTCGCTGTGAATGTACTTGGTCTTGATACCCTTGCCTTCCAAGAATTCCGCCAGATCCTCGGCCATCTGCTTCGTGAGCACGGTCGTCAGGACACGCGCTCCCTCACCGATCACTTTGACCGCTTCGTCGATGAAATCTTTCACCTGCCCGGGGTAACTGCCCTTTTCCACGATGGGACGCAGGTCGATCTCCGGATCCACGAGACCGGTCGGGCGGATGATCTGCTCGACCATCGGAAAGCCGGTCGTCTCGGCCTTTTCATATTCGTATTTCCCCGGTGTGGCCGAAGTGTATATCCTTTGCCCGACGTTCGCCTCGAACTCGTTGAATTTCAATGGTCGATTATCCTTGGCGCTCGGCAAACGGAATCCATATTCGACGAGCGTCTCCTTACGGGCCCGATCGCCGGCGTACATGCCGCCAAGCTGCGGAATGGTCACGTGGGACTCGTCGATCACCGTCAGGAAATCCGGCGTGCCGTCCGCTTTATGCGGGAAATAGTCCAAAAGAGTATATGGTGGTTCGTCCACCTGGCGACCATCGAAGTGGCGCGAGTAGTTCTCGATGCCGTTGCAGTAACCGATCTCGCGGATCAAAGCGAGGTCGTGTTCGGTGCGGCGCTTCAAACGCTCCGCTTCTAGAAGTTTCCCATCTTTATTGAATCTTCGGAGCTGCTCATCGAGTTCGAGCTTGATGTCGGCGATGGCTCGCGCGCGCTCGGCCTCCGGCGTGACGAAGTGCTTGGCCGGAAAGAGATAGAAGGTCTCCGGCTCTTCCACGATGGCGCGGGTAGTGGCATCGATCTTGGTTATCGAGGAAACCTCGTCCCCCATGAAGTTGAGTCGATAGATGACCTTCTCGTTGGTCGGCATGACTTCGACGGTGTTTCCCACCGCCCGGAAGTGTCCCGGTTCCAAGTCGGCGGTGGTACGCTCGAAATACATCGACACCAAAAGCCGCAACATATCGGCGCGGGTGGTTTTGAATCCCCTTTCGATCTTTTTATGCACCTTTTCGTACTCCGCCGGTGAACCGAGACCATAGATGCAGGAAACCGAAGCCACGATGATGACATCTCGGCGGGTCAAAAGCGCCTGGGTGGAAGCGTGACGCAAGCGATCGATCTCCTTGTTGATCTGCGCCTCCTTCTCGATATAAGTGTCCGAGACCGGCATATAGGCTTCCGGCTGATAATAGTCGTAGTAGGAGACGAAATAATGGACGGCGTTATTCGGAAAAAAATCTCGATACTCTTGAGCCAACTGCGCCGCCAAGGTTTTGTTGTGCGCGATCACCAAAGTCGGCTTTTGAACGGCATTGATGATGTTCGCCACCGTGAAGGTCTTACCCGACCCGGTCACACCCAAAAGCGTCTGGTGTTCGGCTCCGGCCTGGAGACCCTTTACCAGTTTTTCTATGGCCTGCGGCTGATCGCCCGCCGGCGTCTTATCGGTCGCGAGTTCAAACTTCATGAATATGACAGTCTAGCTGAATTGTGGAAATAAAAAAAGCGGGCGGCTCCGAAGAGACCGCCCTAAGTCTGAGGGAGCCGTCCACTAACAGAGGAGTCCGTGGACAGCGGGTACATTATATCTCAACTGTGCAAAATTTCATCCCGTAGTTTATTGGTGAAATTGACGATAGTGTAGAGATTGTGAATCGAACACAGATGGCCGCCCAGGATCTCGCCTGAGCGGACCAAGTGGCAGACGTAGGCCTTAGTGTACTTCTCGCACACCGCGCAGTCACAACCTTCATCGAGCCGGGAAAAATCTCTTTGATACTCCGGTTTCCGCAGACTGGTCTTTTCCAGCTTTCCGTTTCGATGAATGTAAATGGTACCGGTGCGACCGATACGAGTCGGTGCCACACAGTCGAAAGTATCGCATCCCAGCCGCACGCCCTCGACGATGTCTTCCGGCTCCCCGATGCCGAGCAAGTGTCGCGGTTTCTCTTCCGGCAGGTTCTCGTTGACCACTTTCAAGGCCTCGCCGAGGTCGGCCTTGGAGAAACTGCCGCCGATGCCGAAGCCGTCGAAGTCCATCGCGGCGAGAGTGCGGGCGCTTTCTTGACGGAGGTCAAGAAAGCGCCCGCCCTGCACCACGCCGTAGAGTCCCTGCTTCTTCAAGGCTTCATAGTTCTGCTTATGCGCCATGATGGACCGCTTGGCCCAACGGTGGGTGCGGTCCATGGCTTCTTTTTGATAATCGTAATCCGCTGACGGGCTGGTGCATTCGTCGAAAGCGACGATGATATCGGCGCCGATGGCGTGCTGGATCTCGATCGAGCGTTCGGCGGTAAAGCGATGCATCGAGCCGTCGTGGTGCGAAGTGAAAGTCACGCCCTCCTCGTCGATGACGCAAAGCTTGCCGTGGCTCACAGCCAACTCTTTGGAATATACGTTCAAACCGTGAGTGACGAAGGTCCGACCTTCGTCATCAGACACCTCCCCTTTAGCGAACTTGGTCACACCCTTGCCGAAAGCAGCCCCGAGCGAAAACACCTGAAAGCCGCCGGAGTCGGTCATGGTCGGCATATCCCAGCCGGCAAACTTGTGAAGACCCCCCGCTTCCTTGACGATGTCGTGTCCGGGCTGAAGATAAAGGTGGTAGGTGTTAGCCAATGCTACCTGTGCTTTCACGAGGTCCTTAAGATCTTCGGATTTCAAAGTCTTCACCGTCGCCTTGGTGCCCACGGTCACAAAGGCCGGCGTTTCGATGTCACCGTGCGGTGTATGTATAACACCAGCCCGGGCGAGTGACCCGGGCTGACGCTTTATGATTTCAAAAGATATGGGATTTGCCATTTATGAGAATGTGCTTGTCTGTATATCATATAAGATACACTCGGAATTATCTTATATGATATATGGTTGTTGCGACGCGATGAAATCGCATCACTTGATCTCTAGAAGTTCGATGGCGTAGACGACAGTGGCATTGCCGGGAATCGGACCGTATCCATCCGCGCCATAGGCCATGTCAGACGGAATAATGATCACGCGGTGACCACCTTCCTTCATGCCGACCATGCCCTTGTTCCAACCGTCGATGACCTTGTCGTCGCCTACTTTAAAAGTGAAAGGCTTTCCTTTTTTATAAGAATTATCGAACTCCTGTCCATTCTGCAAAGTAGCGATGTAGTTCACAGTGACAGTATCACCTTCTTGAACCTCCGTTCCTGAACCAAGAGAGACGTCGGTCACCACCAACTTGGTCACACGACCGCCGGGAGACATGGAGTCCTTGAGCGCTTGTCCGACTCCTTCGATGCCATTCTCAGCTGTTACGACGGCCGCTTCCTGTGACGCACGCTCGGCGCTTCGAGACAGTATCGTGGAGGGAGAGAAATCTCCGTCTAAACGGGTCAAAAACAGGGCCAAAGCCATGGCTCCTATGGACACTCCGATACCGGCCGCCTCGTATTTATTCAAGCTCATGTCAAGCAGAATAGACCAGTGGGACTAAAATTGCAACGGGATGGCACCGCGCATGATATCTTCGGCCAACATGGCCGAGCTACGCTTAGAGAGCCCCTCCAAAAACGCGGTTCGTTCGTCCACGGACATGAGCCGTGGTCTGACTCTCTCGGTCTTACTTTCAACAGGAAGTAGCGACACATGAGGGTCTTTACCGCCGAGGACAAGTTCCAACATCAACCCTTCGGACACGTCGTCGTTCCAATACTGATCGAAGATGAAATTGCCGAGAGAATAGAATATCAGTCCATTTTTATAACTTTCTATATCCTGCACCACATGCGGGTGATGACCGATCACGATGTCGGCTCCCGTGTCCACAAAAAGCCGTGCCAGCTCCTCTTGAGACTCGGAGTGCCACGGCTGATATTCCTCCCCCCAGTGTATATAGACTATCTGAACGTCACTTTGCATCGAAGACGTCTCAAGCACGTCCGTCCAGTCATCAGATACCCCTCCGTAAGTGGCATTGACGCCCAAAACAGCGATCACTTTACCACCGACTTCGATGTAGGCGACGGAATCGTCGTCGATCCTGGTCGGATGTCCGACGACACCGAGACCCAGGGTCTCTAACTCGTCTCTGGTGTGGTGATACCCTTCCTCACCGAAGTCGAGCGCGTGATTGTTGGCCAACGAAACATGCGTCACTCCACCGGCCGAAAGGACGGGCAACAGCGATGCCGGGACGGAAAACCTCATGACCATATTCGGTGTCGGCTCGTGCACCTCGGGTATGGCGGCCTCAAAGTTGCCGATCACGGCCGCTGCATCTTTGAGAAAGTCTAGATTTCCAAAGGCATAGTCGGATTCGCGCGCGGAGAGACGTCTTTCGACATCCCGTGCCAACATGATGTCACCGACAAAATATACCGTCTCCGGTTCAGGTACCGAACTCGCTATTTTGTCCAGATGCCGCACCGCCTGATAGATTGCGGGGTTCCGCTCTTGCCCAATGGTCGACCATATCGCCGCCAAGATCAGAACGATCGAAGCGAAAAATAAACCGAAAATCCTCATGATCTAAAATCCGGGATGGAAAGGCCCGGACTGCTGCCAATACATCATGCCGATGATGGATGCGAAAGCGATAAGCAACGACAACACGAATATCGAAAGAAGTTGCCACCGATAGGAACTGGCGCGCCTCGTGCGCAAAGAATCAACCTCTGCCGAATTCACCTCCACGTCGATTCCTAAAAGCGAGTGGATCGCCTCGGGACTCAGGGCCCGGTCCGCCAAAAAGATATCGTGCAATTTGTCCACGCGGTTTTCATGCGTCTTCTTGTTCTGCCGCAAAACGGTGATGGCCGTCTCCACGTCTTCTTGATTCCAACGCGCCGATATCAAGACCGAGCGGATCTCTTCGTCCGGAGCGGTCTCCGATAGACCGTTCATCTTCAAAATCTGCTCTATGTTTTTGCGGTCTAACATATCCTTAAGCCAACTCTGACACATCGTCGCTCTCACTCTCTGCTGAGGCTATGTGCAACGAATAGATCTCAAGCAACACGATGAACACGCTGGTGATGACGGGTCCGACTATGAATCCGATGGGACCGAACAGTATCAGTCCGCCCAACACGGATAAAAGTACCAAGAAAGGATGCATCGGATGCGAACGGCTCATCAGGTAAGGACCGAGGATGTTATCGACAATGGATACTGCCAAAAGCCACCACAGGACCAGACCGCCCGCCGCTAAGTATTCGCCCATGAACACCATGTAACCGGCCGCTGGTACGAACACCACCGAGGGACCGACTCCTGGAACCAGGGCCGTAATAGCGACGATCGTACCCAAAAGCACGGCGCGCTCGAAACCGAAAAGATACAGGCCGAATGCGGCGGACACTCCCTGGATGATGGCGACCAGCACGGTACCGGTGACAACGCCACGCACCGCCGAGACCATACGCGCCAAAATGAGAGCGTCATCCATGTCTGACAGCGGACTGGCCTTGATGACGGAACGCGTCAGACGATAACCGTCTCGGAAAAAATAGAACGACCCGATGAGCGCGATAAAAAACGAAAATACCGTCGAAGCTGTCCCAGCGAATATGGCTCCGAGATTGCCAGCGAACCATTTGGCTCCCTGCTGTAGATAATCGCGCAGATCGAGCTGGAAACCCGGAATCAATGATTCGACGATATTTTCAAAATCAGTGAGCCTTTGTTCGAGAGAAAAGTCACCGCGATCCAAAATGCGGTATACGGACACAGCCTCACTGACCAACATGGAGGTCAACCACGCCAGCGGCAATACCACTACCACCACGACCAGTAACGTGGTCAAAAGCGCGGCGATGCTTTCGTTCTGCCTAGGCACATACCTCAACACCCACTCGTAAATAGGATAACAAATAGTGACTATGACGGCGGCCAACGCCAGAGCACTCACAAAAGGAGCGAACATCAACCAGAG
>ERZ761601.70-NODE-70-length-34171-cov-8.967464_pt1 | contig 34171 bp, 29 predicted proteins | sample MGYA00433092_ERZ761601 | MGnify/ENA primary metagenome ERZ761601 (study PRJEB28899, sample SAMN03785571) | bioreactor sludge metagenome | biome: EBPR Sludge; feature: EBPR Bioreactor; material: 0.22µm filtered reactor supernatant | place: Saint Lucia: Queensland...
ACCAAGCCACTGACCACACTCATTACCAAGCCGAAAAAGCGAACAATGTTTTCAAACTTAAACATAAGGAGACCTAAGCCGACTAAGACTAGTCGCTTTAATTTTAAAATCCTAGTAATTATAGCAAGAAATAAAAAACTTGAACAGTTAAAATTATTATTAGCGCTCACTTATTGCGCATCCTAACTCAACTCCAAACTCTTTAATAAATCAAAACTAGCTATATCAAAATATATTTTGACAATAAAAAAAACCGCCTTAGTCTAGGCGGTCTTTCTAATAAAAACTTATAAACTCAGCGCTTCATTAATCTTATCCACAATTTCCTTCAAGCTGACATCAGACTTTACCAAGAAATCATCAGCTCCTAAACTAATCGCCTTATCACGATCAGAAGACTGACTCAAATTAGAACTAATCAATACAATCGGTTTGTAGTTCAAATTTTTTAAACCAGCCAGCACTCCAAAGCCATCTACCTTTGGCATCATGATATCAAGTAGCATCAAGTCAAACTTCGTCTTTTTTAAAGCTTCGAGCGCCTCTTCACCATTACTAGCAAGCTCCACATTAAAACCAAGATGCTCCAGTTTTAATTGCAAGGCCTTGGCAATGGCATTTTCATCCTCAGCGATCAAGATCTTTTTGTGATTTTTTTCTGTCATATTCATACAATTTACCACCAGCCCAGAGAAAAGGCAAGTTAAGTGATAATTTGCAAAAACTTCTCCGCTCGCCTGATATCAGCAAGTAGTCCCGAACGACTCTCATTAAACATGATCAAGTTAGCCACACTTCGACCACCATTTTTAGCGAAACGACATTTGTCACCAACTTTTTTATTTTGCTCAATCGACACAAAAGAGCCAAGCGCCTTGATTTTATTAATACCATTAATTTTTTTGATCAACCCCTCTTGTTTAGCAAAAAACTTCATCGCTACACTATGACCCTTTGTTTTCTTTGGTAAAATTAATTTACCAGGCACTCGAGTCAAGATATCATTAAGCGAATGATCGATACCAAAAGCTAACTCATAGAGCTGATGACGAAAACCGCCTACTCTAGGACCAAGCTCAATCACCTTAAAACCACTTCTAGTCTTGATCAATTCCACATGAGCTGTAGTTGATCGCAAACACATAGCATGAATCGCCTGCTTAGCTACTAGTTCAGCCTGACCAATTTCTTCTTTTTTCAAAGTTGTTGGCGTCATCTGCTCATAACCAAAAAAATCATCAAAACCAATCATCTTACCAGTCTTAACCTGACAAGGCGGACAAAAACTTACTGTTCCACGAGATGATACATAGGCATCGATGCTGAACATCTCGCCTTCCATAAACTCTTCAATCAAGATCTTTGGCTCCTCTTTGCGTCCGTCATTTTTATAGAAGCGCTTAATCTTACGCAAAACTTTTTTCAAATCCTTTTCTAATTCTTCTTCATGATAACAAATACTGACAAGCAAGCTGGCACCCAAACCAGCTGGCTTGATCACCAAGGGAAAACCAACTTTTTCTTTAATTTTTTTAATCGCCAATTCATCAGCCTCAGATACCACCGTAAAACGTGGACTAATCTTGGGATCATAGTTATGAAAATGCTGACGCATCGCAATCTTATCAACCGACCAGCGAATCGATTCTGAAGACGGAGTCCTCATATACGGCAAATATGGGACTATTCTAGCAAAGTCCTCCATATTCTTATCCGATCGACAAGTTACAGCCAGTAAACGAGAACTGATTTCCTGTAAAGTTTTTATCACCTTTGATGGCTTGGTAAAATCACAAACTAGCAAATAATCGACACCGTTTGCCTTTTCTTTTTTAGTCTGTTTTATATCACGAACAACCGCTATTTTGAGCGGTCTATTTAACTTTTTACTGTATTTTTTAACAGCCTTAGTTACGGCACCAGCAGCATTGTGAGGCACCTCGTTGATAAACAAAATAATGTCTTTATTATCAGCCATATATTTCTATAATAAGCCACTATTTTGCAATATAAGATCGCTCTTGTCAATAGTTTTAAGAAGCTTCAAATAGCCCTAATTAACAGGGTTATTAGCCAAATCCAGAATCACTTGCTCTTTACCTTGATAACGCTTTTGCCAAGCCGCCTGCTCAAGCGCCCGCTTAGCCTTAGCTGCCTTTAATTTCTTTTCCTCTTCTAGCTCAGTGGCCTTTTCCATTTTCTTGAGTTCGGCACTACTAGGAACTGCCTTTAGTCGCTTAGCCTTTTCTTGTTTTAATTTGAGAGCATCACGTTCTCGGCTTTTACGCTCAGCTTGTTGTTGAGCCTGCACAGCCTTTAATTCAGCTCTTAGCTCGTTCAATTCTTTATTCATTCGATCATTAATTTGCTTCGTTTGCACGCCCTGTTGCTCTTTTAGCTTATTAACTTTATCAGCATAAAACTTCTTAATCTCAGCGATTTGCTTAGCATCCTTAGTAGTCTTTAATTTTTCTAGCTGCTCTTTATTAATAACAGCCGTCTGAGCATTGACAGAGCTAGCCAAAGATCGCAACTCATTAGCCTTGTCAGTTTCTTTATTTTTAATTCTGGTTTGATAGTTTTTTAGCATCTCACTAGCACTCGCCTCCGGACTCAAAGAAGCCGCCTCAACTCTCAGAGCCACACTAAATATCAAAAAGCTCATTAATATTACAATTCTCATATTTTCGCTTTATGTTAACTAGCTCAGTATAGCATTTTACTCCAGCTCCTTCAATTATTTATCCAGCTCTGTCTGATAAACTTCTCTTTGCTTATTAAAAGTCACCAAATCTTCGCCTGAGAGCGGCGCACTCGGTGGCTGGATTTCTTTGAGAGGATTAACTTTAACTCCATTTTTAATCATTTCAAAATGCACATGTGGCCCAGTCGAAAAACCAGTCGAGCCTACCAAGCCAATTGTTTGATTTTGACCAACCGCTTGACCATTCTTGACCAAAATCTTGGACATATGACCATAGGTCGTACTATAAGTACTGTCATGACGAATTGTCACCACATTACCATAACCATTTTTCCAGCCAGCAAAACTAACTCGCCCATCACCCACCGCTCTAATTGGCGTGCCTTGAGCCGCCGCATAATCAATCGCCAAATGATTAGCCGTAAAACGTTGATACTGACCACCAACATAGCGAGGATTATTGGTATAGCCAGAAGAAATATACCTAAAAGCTACTGGCGCTCGCAAAAACCTCTTTAAGGCTGCTCGACCCTGCTCATCATAATAAGCATCCTTGCCTTTGTCGTCAGTCCACAAATAAATAAAGTAACTTTGTCCGTCATTGATGTAGCGAGCAGCGAGCACCCTACCAGGTTTAGCTGGCATAGCATCTCGCTCACGGGCTTCGTACAAAACCTTAAAACTATCACCGCTTTTAACATCCATCGAAAAATCAATTGTCGAGCCAAAAGCTTCAGCCATCTCAATAACCAAACCCTCATCCAAGCCCGCCGCCAAAGCCGCTTCGTACAAAGACGAATCAATCGTCCCCTGAGACAATTTATTAGTTATTTTATACTCAATCGCCTGAACTTTGGCTTTCCAAAGCCCTTCTTCCTTATACACCGCTAATTGTTTTTGATCATCGATATCATAACTCAATTTAATCAAATCCTGCGCGTCATCATATTGTAAATCCAGTCTTCGACCGACCCTAACTAGCGCCAAATCATAATTAGTCAACGCTACCTCATAAATCGCCGCCGTTACAGCTGGATCAACACCTTGCTCAGTCATAAACTCACCAAAAGTTGCCTGTTCTGGAATTTTCAAATATTTAGTTTTGGGATCAGGCACAAAAACCGGCCCGGACTCCTCAACTACAACTGGCACCTCTTGCTCCGAACGAGCTTCTTTTTGTGACCATATTAAATAAGCGACCACTGCGGCCGCTACTATTAACAGTACTCCTAGATAGCTCTTTTTCATAATTTATTTAGCAATCTGATTTGGCTTAATATAAATAACTCGCCAAAAGTAACGACCCATCGACAAGCCAGCCAAATATCCAGCTAACATCGTGATCACAAACCACATTTTACCAAGCAAGGACCACAGTTTCCAAGACAAGCCAAAACTGTACTGAGCATAGTCAAGCAACAACAAAAAAATCGTTGCCGCCGTTGATAGCACATACATAAAATAAGCTGCCATCAAACCCAAGACCGCAAACAATGCCACATAAATCCTACGCTTCGTGGCCAAAACTTCTTTATCACGAGGCACAAAACGAAAAAAATCTTTGAGCTTATCGTAAGTCATATCACTTGAGATCAAACATTAAAAAGGCAAAGTATAATTAATCACCGCTTTCTCTACTCGATCGTATTCAGACAAGTCAATCGGAAAACTCAAACTATCCGTCAGCGACTTATACTTGAGTGACTTATTAGCCACCGCATAATCATAAACTTCTTTGGTCACTTTGACATCCTGCTCACAGTACTTAATGATTTCATCAATCTTGCCCTCAGCCCACCAAGCTACTGCTTGCAAACCATCAGCCGACTTGGAATGACCCAAGGTTGCGCTCGCCACCGCATCCAAACCAATCCTTTTACCTAGTGACTTTTTGATCTCTTCAAGCAAGTCTAGGCTTTTAATCTTGGTCAGATCGCCAGGATAATACTTATCCAAGACCGGTATATCAAAATAATTAGAGTTAAAACCGATCAGCAAATCAGCACTTTCCAAAATCGGCCACAACTTAGCTAATGACCCTTCCAAAAAAGAACTGTATTTATCTTTGTCATACTCATAAATAGATACCACCGAGATGTCCAAGGCGACTGGATCACGACTACCAACTTGAGCAAAAGTATTTTTTGTTTCAATGTCAAAAACAATTTTTTTCATAGCTTCTCTTTAGACTAACCGCTCTAGAATATCATTCTTAAAAGCAATTATCAAGACAAGAAAAAGGCTTTTACCAGACCAGTATTTATTAATTTTTATCAATCAATATATTCTTGATTAAACATTTTTACAGTCAAGACAAAATAAGACAAAATCAGCGGCCCCACAATCACTCCCAGCAGCCCAAAGAAAGATAGCCCAATAAAGACACCGATAATAGAAATCACCGGATGAATATGACCAATCTTATTTTGGAGCATCGGTCTAACAAAGTTATCAATCGTACTAATCACTAAGCCCCAAATCATCAAACCAACACCCATCGCGACCTGACCAGTCGCTATTAACCAAGCCGCTGCCGGCACCCACACCACTGGCACACCCACTACTGGCATAAAAGCCAAAATCAAACCAATAAATCCAAGCACCAAAGCCCCAGGCACTCCAAACAAAAATAGTCCCAGCGTCAAAAGACCAGCCTGACCGACCGCAATACAACCAGAAGCAATAATCGTCGAATGAGTAATATTACGAAATTCTTGTTGTAGCTTGACGGTATTTGCGCGACTAAAAGGCATGATCGACACGACCAATTTACGCAAATCACCTTCATCAGCAACCAGCAGATAAAACAAGACAAAGTACATGATGGTGTAATTAATCACTTGACCACCAAGCGCCTTCACAGTTACTACAAAGAAACCACCCAAATTATTAACTAGTCCCGATAGCTCCTGAGTTAATTGCTTACTCCAAGCCAAAGGTAAATGAGACGTGAAATTAGTCCAGATATCAACATTAGTCCTCAAATAGTCTAGCACCTCTACTGACTGAGCAAGTAGCAAAGACGCAAGCAATGACAGTGGCAATAAAACCATCACCAAAGACAAAAAGATCACTAACATCGCCGCCACACCAGCTCGCCATTTCAATTTTATACAAAAATATTGATAGAGTGGCCTAAACAAGAAAAACAATATCAAAGCACCAAAAAAAGCATTGCGATAAGGCCACAAAGCCAAGGCCAAAAAACCACTAATCAATAAAATTAGCACCAAAGCCAGAGATCTCTTGACTGATTTTTTTGCCCACATAATTACCAAATTATATCGTCTTGACTCAATTTATGTTCACCAGCCGATAACAAATCACCCTCGCTAGCAACTAGTCCCGCCCCCAAACAATAAGTTAAGACATAATCCTGACCACCGGCCACTTGATAATAGCCATACTCATAATCCACCGGACAATCACCATCAGCCGATTTAATGTTACTTGGCAAAGCCTCAGCATATCTGGTGCCAGCTACAGCAAGCTCCTGACCCATCACCAACCACTCTGGATAAGCACCCTGATCTTTGTAGTAGTCAGCAAGCAGACTTTGAATCTTCTTCATATCTGCTACTCTCTGTCGATCGCGAGAGATGAGCTTGTTTTGCATCACTGCTTCTGAACTCATAGCCTTAATAGTTGTCATCAACATCGATAGCGCAAATAAAGCAGCGCACAAAATCGCAAACTTGACCAAAGTCGGATTACCAGCCTTAGCTAGTTTAGTCTTAGGCGCCATAGCCACCAATTCCTTATACATAACTCTGCCAAAAATCACCAAGCTAGGCACAAATACAAAATTAGACGCCACCAAAACTAACTTCATTAACAAATCCCAAGCAACATAAACAGCATGGTTACTAGGCCAATAATTATGAATACTTATCAGTCCATAAAACAGCACCCAGATCCCTACAAAAGCAGCTAGTTTAGCAAAGACCGCTAGTGAGCGACCTCGCACCAGTTCACGACTCCGTCTTAGTGCCGAGATATTTTGTAAGCCACCTTCCATCAAGGCAAAAAAGGACCAAAAACAATTAACGCCCACCCAAACAATCGGCGCTAGCAACAAAACCAAGCCAACCAACAATCGCCAGTCAAAAGCCTGACCGCTTTGAGCAAGTATCGGCAACCAAGCCTCGGCACTAACTTGCAAAAAAAAGACAAGCGGCGCACTAGCCAGCATCAAGAGAGCTTCAATCAACACCCAAACTAACAAAAAATGCCAAAAATAATGACGCGTCGACAAAATTATTTGCCAAGCAGAGATTCGCTTATCATCATTAGCAATCAAATAAAAACCTATGACAGCAGACAGTGCAAAGTAGGCAGCCAGCATCGTAGCCAAGAAATACAAGACTGCCAAAAGCAGATTCAACACCTGATACTGTCCAGCGTCATTACTATAATTAAGCAAATAATGAACAGCATAAATAATCACCAAGGGCACAGCGCCTACAATTGCGAGAAAACAGAGCTCGACAAACTCCCAATATTTTTGGCGATAAATCTTGACAGTTTGATTAACCAAACTTTTAATTGAACTCAGTCTTTTCATAATCATATTTAATTTTAATGATCACAATCACAGCTTTTGTGCTGTGCAATTGGTGGCATTTTCTCAGCCCATGGTTCTTTTATCAAAAGCTCTTCAGGGATAAATTCACCACTATCCACATCTCGCCCATAAGAACCGTCTTCAATCCTATCAAGAGCCTTATTTATTTTTAATAACAAAGCATTTAAAACAGCTAGTGACGAACCCTGTAAAATATCTTCTACTGCGTCTTGAGCCAGATCATCAAGCTCAGGATTATCTAGAGCCAAATCAGGCACGGACATCTCTCTAATATCATTCTCCACTTCTGTTCGCTCCTTGATTAAAGCTGCCTTCATCCTAGCAATAAATTCTGCACTCAACATATAATATCTTTAAAAAATTATTCTTCGCTTAGTCTAAGTATAGCAAAGAATTGAAGCGCAACCAAGCCGAGTAGCACTATTGCTCTTTTACACTGCATTAGCAATAATAATCTCATGAATCTAGATCATGAAAAAAGCTTAATCAGCCAAGGTTATCAAGCCATCGCCGGCATCGACGAAGTTGGCCGTGGGCCACTAGCCGGACCAGTGGTTGCTGCTGCGGTTATTTTTGCTCCTGACTTCACTCTCACACCAGCTTATAACTACCTCACTGATTCCAAAAAACTTAGCGAAGCCAGACGCCTAGCACTTTTCCCACTGATCAAAACCGAGGCTCTAGCTTGCGAAATCAGCGTTGTCAGCCACCACACCATTGATCGTATCAATATTTTAGAAGCTAGCTTGCTAGCTATGGGCGAGGCTGTTAAAAAATTAAAAGTCGCACCCGACTATCTATTAGTCGACGGCAAATTTCCTATCAAACAAATCAAATTACCCCAAGCAGCCATAATCAATGGCGACGCTCTTATAGCCTCTATAGCAGCAGCCAGCATCATCGCCAAAGTTAGTCGTGACTGGCTCATGCAAGGCTACCACGCCGACTATCCACACTATGGTTTTGATCGCCACAAAGGTTACGGCACCAAACAGCATTTAGCCGCCATCAAAACTCATGGCCCCTGCCCTATTCATCGCCTCAGCTTCGCTCCCTTCAAAAACTAATTATTTTTTAATTTATCAAATTCGAGCTTACGCTCATCGCTCATCGCCTCATACATCGCCGCCCGTTTTGCCTTTAACTCCACTCGCCTCGCCGCATTACTGGTCGTAGATAATTCACGATCAAGCTCTATAATCATTTCTGGTTTAATGCTCAGCAAGACACTCATTTGACAACGTATTTGAGCAAGTTCCTTGAGACCCAGACAGGCCCGTGGATCACTAAAAATCTTCGCCACCGCTTGTAAGCATTCTTCTCTAGAATAGGACATTAGACCACCCTTAATCTGATCACAGGCTTCTAATTTGCCAACTGTCTTGGCTATTTGCAAATAACATCTGTCTCTCGCTGGATTAGAGTTCATACCTGTAAACACCGAATCAGCAATTCGCTCACAACCCTCTAGTCGACTAGCTTGCACAGCTGACCATTGATAACATTGATTACGAGACTGATCGTCAAACCAAGCACAGCTCCGATCAAGCAAAAAAGTGACTCTCAAACTCACTGCTAGCAGCACACACAGCACCAACCACCAGGCTATGGCTTTATTTATATTTTCTTTATCACCGAGCACCACACACACAAGCCCCAAACCAAGCACCGTGATACTCGCCACCATCGCTGGCCAAGCACTATAAGCTATCAAAGCTTTGATCAAATCAGCATAACTCTGCTCAAAATAAATTAATTGAACAGCCAAAACTAACCAAGGCAAAAAATTTGCTACTATCGTCAAAATCACTAACCACAACACCTTTAACTTATCAAAGATTCTAAGCAAAGCCATCAACAAGTACGCTCCAAACATCGATAGACCAGCCAAGACCCAGCCCAGATAAAAATTATTTTTGATAAAAAAACTAGTCACCCGAGCATTCTCAATACTCTTAACCATTACATCATCGACTTTGAGATAACTCATCAGCCACCACGCCAAACCAAAAACTACCGCCGCTAGCACTGGCAAAAACCAAATCTGATACTTCTTAAGAGTCTGCAAAAACTTCATAATCATCAATAATTCTAACAAAGCCCCGGCCGACAAACAAGTCGGTCTTCAAGAAAATACTTATTTATGCTAAAATAACCAAGCTTAATCATTAAATCTATTTTATGCGCTCATTTTTACTAAGCTGCTTAGTAACCACTTTACTCATAGCTCCTAGCGTACAAGCCGCCGAAAGCTCTAGTGTCCCAATGACCAAAAAAGAAAACACCAAAGCTCGTATCACCAAAACCGTTAACGCCGAAGCCCAAGCCGCTTACCAAGCCTGTCTAGCTAGCGCCATTGACCTACGCGAAGACGCTCTCATTAAAATCTTTCAAACTCGTGAACAAGATCTAGTCAGCGCGCTGACCGCTCGCAAAGACGCTCTCAAGGTCGCTATGGCCATCACCACCGCCAAAGAACGCAATGCTCAAATCAAAACCATCAGCAAAAACTACGAAACCAAACGCGTTGCTACTTGGAAAACCTTTAACACCAGTCGTGACAACAGACTCAAGGCCTATCGTAGCGCCAAAGCCGAATGCGCCAAAGCTCTCAAAAACGAAGCTGTCAGCAAAGAGCTCTATGAAACCATCAACACTCTAGACACTACCGTGAAAGCAGCTGAATAAATCCACCCTAGCAAACCAAACAACAAAAAGAAGGTCTTTAAGACCTTCTTTTTGTTTTGCTAAATGACAATTGTTAATTGTTAATTGCAACCAGTTCAACTTCAAAAACCAAAGTCGCTTTGGCCGGGATCGGACCATAGCCGTTTTCACCATAAGCCAGTTGATAAGGAATAGTTAATTTTCTCTTTTCACCGACTTTCATACCCACGACACCCTGATCCCAACCTTTGATCACCTGACCAGCTCCCAAATTAAAACCAAAGGCTTGGCCACGATCACGACTAGAATCAAATTTGCTGCCATCAGTAAAAGTGCCATCATAATGCACGCTAACCAGATCACCAGCCTTAGCCTCTACTCCAGTGCCCTCTTGTAAAATCTCTATTTTTAATTCATCCATATTTTTAAAATTAATTTACCACAGCGTATTTGCAGATTTATACTGGACTAAATCGAAGTATTTGTAAAGATTTATATTCACAGTCAATTTGTAATTTGTAGATTTGTAAAAGATTTGTATTTGTAGGAGCTTTGCATTTGTAACGCAAACTCCCTATACTAAAATCATGCAAACACCCTACCGCAAACCTGGTAAATTTAGCCACATCAAGCCTGATCCAGAAATCACTCAAGCCAAATTTGACGAACTGGCGAGCAAACTTGATCGTCTCAAAAATAAAACCCGCTTCAAGGCTATGGAAGAAGTCCGCATTCAGGCCGAAAATGGCGATTTCTCCGAAAACGCCTCTTACCAAATCGCCAAAGGTCGACTCCGCTCTATCAATCAACGGATCCTAGACCTAGAAAACCAGCTCAAAGTCGCTGTCATTATTAAAACAGTCAAAAATCCTAGCACCGTCGCCATTGGCACCACCATCACCATTAGCCACAACAACAAAACCAAAACTTATCAGATTCTCGGCTCTTCAGAAACTGATCCTAGTCGTGGAGTTATCTCTTACAAATCGCCACTCGGCCAAGCTCTCATGGGTCATCGTGTCGGCGACACTGTTGAATTACTAGTTAACAACCAAGTCAAAATATACAAAATCCTAGTAATCGAATAAACTAAAAAAAGTCCTTCGAGTGAAGGGCTTTTTATATTTATAAACAATCAGTTATATCTTATCCAGTTCCAAAAACTCATTCATCTTCACTTCACGCACAAACTCAGCCATGTGACTGATCATAATCATCGCTCCTTGATATTCATTCAGCGCCTTGGCGATGACTGGAATATGACGGAAGTTGATATGATTAGTTGGCTCATCTAGGATCAGCAATCCAGGCTTCATCAGCACTAGACGCGCAAAGGCAAGCAACCCCTTTTGACCCTCGGACAATTCACCAACCTTACGACCCATCACTTCACCAGTTAGCAAAAATCCAGCCGCAATTGAGCGCATGTCTTGAGCGCCGAAGTCACTCATACGCACGCTATCCAGCGAATCATAGACTGTCTGACTGAAATCCAAATTAGCAAAGTCTTGGCTATAATAACCCACTACTACTTCCGGCAAGATCACTGCCCCTTTATTGTCCCCACTTACCAGCGAGCGCAAAAAAGTACTCTTGCCGATACCATTCGGACCAGAGATCAAAAGTTTTTGACGCTTACGCAAGATTAATTCTTTGGGTTTGATAACCGCTTCGTGATTAACAATCACCTGCACTTGATTAATGGTCACAATCGCCCCACTGATATCCTGAGCCTCGATTTCAAAATCACGAATCGTTTTGTCCTCACGACGCACATCCACCATATTCTCTTCGCTCTCCGCAATATCATCACGCATCTTTTTGGCGAGCTTCCTCATCTTACCACCCTTGTTAGCAAAGAAGTTTACTTTTTCTTTACGATCCTGAATATTCTTAAGCAGCTGAGCATTTTTCTTTTCTTCACGCTCCACTCGATTGGCAATTTCTTCAGTTACACTGTAATAGTCACCGACATAGAGTTCAGTTTGTTTGGTAAAGACATCTAGATAAATAACCCCCTCAGTAAAGCAGTTCAAGAAATCCGCATCGTGAGAGATCACGATCACAGTTTTGTCATACATCACTAGGAACTCAATCAAATGATCAATGCCCGCCTGATCAAGATTATTGGTCGGCTCATCTAGAAGGAGAATGTCCGGATTTTCAATTAGCGCAAAGGCTAGGAGCAACCGAGCTTGCTGACCACCAGACAGATCGCCAACACGACGATCGAGTGGCACTTGTAGGTTAACCGCTTCCATCACCTTGTTAATTCGACCAGTTAGATTATGTGGCACTGGGTCAAAGGCCTTAGCAAAATAATTCTCGACACTAAGATCCAGATCCTCCCGCGCCACCATCTGACGAGCCGTACCAACACTGCAGTCTTTATTAATAGAAATCACTCCACTCCTAGGCTTAAATTCACCACGAATCAAGCCAAACAGTGTGCTTTTACCAGCACCGTTCTGACCCATCAAGGTTACTTTGGCCCCACGGCGCAAACTAAAAGACGCCCCTTCCAAAACCGGCTTCTTTTCTACATATTCAAAATCTACATTATCAAATCTGATAATTACTTCATCGGCCATATATATAAAACAAAAATACTACCCCCTGAGGAAATAGCTACTAAACCATAACACAAAGCTTTAAAAATGGCAAATATACCAAGTCTTGGTTATAAAAAAAGTATCAGCACAATAAGTGCTAATGCTTTTTTCTTGGCTCTGCGAGGGGGATTTACCCCTACGCTTCGCTCCGGAGCATAAACTTCGAATCCTCTCTTCTGACGAAGACTATACTAAATAAGCCTCACAAAAAGTGAGGCTTATTTATTATGCTCTGCGAGGGGGATTCGAACCCACGACCCATCGGTTAACAGCCGATTGCTCTACCACTGAGCTATCGCAGAATGTCCTTTAAGACAAGTTCCATTCTAGGCAAAAACCCCAAACTTGTCAATCTTAGCCCAAACCAGACTTAAGAGCTAAACCACGACCATCACCATAGCCTAACTCCTAGCCTCATTCAAGCTTAATAATCCCTAAGTTTTTGAATACTACCGTGCTTTTTGATCCTTTCAATCGCCTTGGCTTCAATCTGTCGGATACGTTCACGAGTCACTTCAAACTCCTGACCTACTTCTTCGAGAGTATGAGCTACACCATCGAGCAGTCCAAAACGCATTTCCAAGATCTTTTGCTCACGTGGTGACAAGACCGAGATGACTTCTCTGACATAATCCTTGAGCAGTTGCAAAGCCGCCACTCTGTCCGGAGTCGCTGTCTTTACATCCTCAATGAAGTCCTCGAGAGTTGAATCCTCATCATCATCACCGACTGAAGTTTCCAGCGAAATAGTATCCTGACTGATCTTGAGCACATAACGCACCTTTTCAATATCCTCACCCATTTCGGCGGCAATTTCCTCAGGTAATGGCTCACGACCAAGTAACTGAGCCAAGTTTCTCTGTACCTGACGACACTTGTTGATCGTCTCTACCATGTGCACTGGGATACGAATCGTCCTTGACTGGTCAGCAAGCGACCGAGTAATAGCCTGACGAATCCACCAAGTCGCATAAGTCGAAAATTTAAAGCCCTTGCGATATTCAAATTTTTCTACTGCACGGAAAAGACCGATATTACCCTCCTGAATCAAGTCGAGTAAGGACAGACCCTTGGAGCCGGCAAATTTCTTGGCAATCGACACCACCAGACGCAAGTTAGCTTCAATCAGTCTGCGCTCCGCTTTCTTATCACCCTTATCCTTACGCTTAGCCAGTTCCACTTCCTCTTCACTGCTCAGTAGCGGTACTTTACCGATTTCTCGCAAATACATCTGAATCGAATCAGCTGACAGTTCACTGATATCAAATTTCAAACGATCTTTATCAGTACCAATAATATCATCAAGTTGCTTGGCTTTTTTGACATTAGCTATATCATCGAGGAAGCCATCGCCTTCTTCGACGATTGTGACACTGTTTTTTTGCAAACGCTCCAAAAATAATTCGTATTCAAAGACATAATCTTCAGCTGCCGGAAAAGTATGCAAAATCTCGGTTTCAGTTACAAAGCCTCGAGTCCGAGCCTTGGTCACCAAACTATCCAAAAGCTCTATGGTCGGCGGTAGAGCTGGTTCCGCTGGACGGAATTTAACTGGCGCTTTCTTGCTTGCGTTGAGCTTAGCCGAAGCGGCTTCTTGCACTGGCTTAATCGGCTTTTTGATCGCTGGCTTCTTGTCCACTTTTACAACTGACTTTTTGGGGTTTTTAACAGTCTTAAAAGCCTCTACTTTTTGATTTTTTAATTTACTCAAACTAAGCCCCTTAGTAACTGGCTTTTTAGATTCTAGAGACTTCTTAGAGTTAGAGCTTTTAGACTTAGGTGCAACTAGCTTTGATTTAGTCTTAACCGGCTCTTTCTTAATCATTTTTTTAATTGATTTTTTAATGGTCTTGACCGATTTAGCGAGAGAGATTTTGCTCTTAGGCATATTAGTTTAAAAATTCGGCCAAATCTTTACTAAGATGATTAAACTCAGTTAAGAGACTGGCTATTTCTTGCTGGCTGGCATTAGGATCCTTTTCCATCTCTGTAATCAAAGTCGTTACAGCCTGCAAACGTTCTTTTAAATAAGCTTTTTTTAATTGTTTGATAATTACCTTAATCTGCAAATCAGCACTAGCCTGATCATAGTCTACAAAGTCGTTTAGAGCGAGTATTGATAGCAAGTCCACATGACTAGCTCCCGACTGCCCATTTTGGCCTAGCCAAGCCTTAAAATCACTATCATTAAACAAAAAATGGCCAAGCTTCTGCTCTTGACTGGCACTGACCTGAGTATAGTAAATTACTAGGTTTTTGTAAAGATTCTGGTTTTCGGCACCCGAGAGCTGTTCTGGCATAATATAATCCACCAGATAGGGTAATTGGGCCGGAAAACGTATAGCGAGAGCCAGTAACTGCCTAGACAAAAGCTCCTCACGTTTCAAGGCTGCTCGAGGCGCGCTTTCTTTATACGTCGCTGTCGCTATCTTCTTCGGCGCTGACACTGGCTGATTAAATTTCTCTACCGCTTCGGCGAGGTACTTCTGCTCCACCATCAGTTTAGCAGCCAAATACTTAAGCCACACCCCTTTGTCTAGCGGGTTATCCAGCTTCGCAATCACCGGCAGGAGTTTGGCGGCCGCCTTTTTCTTGTTATCCACCATCATCAAATCTAGTCCGTCCAAGACTCGATCAAAATAAAATTGCAAAATCGGCACCGCTCTCTCCACCGCTTCTCGCCACTGCTCTGGACTTTGACGAATACACTCATCTGGGTCCTTACCTCTTGGCAAAATCGCCACTCGCAAACTTTTGCGAAAGCTCTTGGCTGGATCAATATAACTCCGCTTCTGGCCGTGCTGATCAAGGCCCTCCACCGTTTTAATATTGAGCTGATCAAAGATCAAACTCGCTCGCTCCGTTGCCGCTTGTCCAGCCGGATCAGCGTCCAGAGCAAAGACCACATTATCTGTTAATCTTTCTATCAACGCGGCTTGCTCCAAGGTCAAAGCTGTCCCCGACGAAGCGACCACATTTTTAAAACCAAACTGATGCGCCGTAATACAATCTAGTTGACCTTCTACAATCACCACTTGATCGAGTTGCCTGATCGCCGCCTTGGCCTTATCTAAACCAAAGAGCAACTTACTCTTGGCATACAGCGCCCCTTCTGGACTATTGATGTATTTACCAAATTTATCCTGCTCTTCTCGCCCAGGAATGATGCGAGCCGAAAAACCCACTGTCTGACCATTGTGATCATTGATCGGAAACATAATCCTCCCTCGGAAACGATCAAAGATTCGATTGCTACTTTGTGAACTGACAGCCAGACCCGCATTGACCAGTTCCTTAGCACTAAAACCCTTGGCCTGCGCCTGCTTAACTAGATCATCCCAGCCTAGCGCAGCATAACCAATCTGCCATTCTTCAATCATCTCGTCTGACAAACCTCGCTCGATCAAATACTTACGAGCCACTTCGGCCTCGCCCGCCTTCTCGAGCAACTGACTGTACCTAGCCACCGCCAAATCCATCAACTCCATCAATCTCTGCCGTTCTGAACTTTTTTTACTATTAAATTGCTCCAAGACCACGCCAGCCCGAGCCGCTAAACTCTTGAGAGCCTCCGGAAAATCCAAACCCTCCTTCTCCATTACAAAACTAAAGACATCGCCACCCTTGCCACAACCAAAACAATGCCAAATCTGCTTAGCTGGACTGATCACCAGTGACGGATTTTTCTCATTATGAAAAGGACAAACCGCTTTAAAGTTCGTCCCCGCCTGCTTCACCGCAATATAGTCTCTGATCACTTCGACTATATCCAATTTCGCTTTTACTTGTTCTACATTATTGTTCATAAGCTAAGAAAACAATTTCTGCCACCAGCTCTTTTTAGCTTCCACTTGACCGACTCGACGAAAGTCTCCTGAGCCCAGCACATTTACATTGGCAACCGGCCTAGCTGTTTGACTAGTCGCAGCATAATCAGTTTCTTTTTTAATAATCCTCTGACCACGATCTTCATAACCAGAGGCTAGTGCCACCGCTTTAATCCTCGCCATCTCTCCCTCTACTGCCTCACCGTCATATTCACCACTATGCCTTTTTGAGCCCTCATAACTAGCTTGCTTCTGATCCAAATGCAAATTAATCACCAAGCCGGACTGGCTTTCCTCAATATAACTATGAAAACGAGGATAATGATAGCGCCCCAGCGGTCGACTATAACTGCCTTTACCAGACAATCTATCGACAATATAAATAAAACCAGCCAGCCACATTAGCTTGGGGCCAGCAATCGTATCTAAACTAGTTTTTGCCAAGATTAACTTCATAAACATCCAAATCTTAATCCAAGCCTAATTTATAATCAAGCCTTTAATTTTTGACTAATATTACTCCATCAAATCTTAGTCCAACACAAGCCCCAAAAGCTAAATCAAAAACCAAGCGTAGCTTTTACAGCCTGCTAATTGCAAATTGTTAATTGTAAATTGTCCTAGCGCAGACTACTATCAGTATCAATTTCAGCTACAAAAAACTGCAATTTCTGCAACTCAGCCACAGTCAAAACCTTATTAGCTACCCAGTCCCGACAAACTGCAAACATACTCTTGGTTTCACAATCAAATCCGAGAACCAGTAACTGAGCGAGTAGCTCCGGACTAGGCGGATTTTTTAAATTCAAATTAAGACCAAAAGAATACTGCAAACCACCCTTTGGCGAATCCTCCAACCAAGTAATTTGTTCGAGACGCATCTGACCACAATCCGCCGCCGTAAAAATCTGACCCAAAATATCTAGGTTACCGTATTTGGTATCGATCGGCATCCGTGTCCGACCAGATATAGTCTTGGCCATTTCCGTACAGAGCTTAGAGCTTGGCTCAACTACCGCCGGTGTTTCTACTTCGCTAGCCACTGGCGTTGCAGCAGACTGACTCTGTGCAGCATCAATCACCACCGTCGCTAACTGTTCAGCTTGCCTAGCTGTCAAAACCCCAATCGCCAGAGTATTAGAAGCAATCACACTACTACTCGTCGCCATAGCGAGCTCCAAACCTTCTACTTTTAATCTCAGTTCTTCTACTCCAGCCGCTGGTGCACTCGCCATCTGAGCACCCAAGCTAGCTCGCAAAGCCTCTAGATCATTGGTCATCGTTTTGCGACTATCTTCCAAAAAACCCAAACGACCATCTACTTGCCAGCGCACCATCGCAAAAGCAATACCAGCCGACACCAGTACTATCAAAGCAATAATCACAATCAAGCTTGGAGCCTTGGCTGCCTCTGCTTCTACTTTTGCTTTTACCGGAGCAGCTCCCAATTCAGCCGCTCCCCCTCCAATTGTTTTAAGCATAATTTAGAAATCTTTCTCGGACTATTATAGCATTTTTTAGACTAATAAAAAAGGTCTTACTTGTTTAACAAGTAAGACCTTTGTTCTGATCACCCAACTATCCTATAAACCCGCCATTGATTAACTCGACTATTATCACTCGAGAGATAGATACTTATACCAGAATCATTCGAAGTAAACAGCCAATCCAAAGGCCCATTAACCAGAGGCTGTTTAAACATCAAAAACAATTCATTCGTTACACCAAGTTGTAATAACTCTTGATCGCTAACACTGATTCTAAACAAAAAAGCATCATAAAGATCAAGTAGTCCCAATCTATTATTGAGCAGATTCTGCTTATTCAGATTTTCATGAGCAGGCACCAGTAGATAAGATCTAGATTCTTCTAGCACAGGCGCTTCATAATTATCCATCTTCTTAAAGCGACTAACAAAAATATGCAGCCTAGCAAGCTCTTTGACCGCTGATTGCAAAGTATCAAAACTTTTATCCACCTTGATCAGCCAAGCCTGCTTATTACCAACCCTATAAGGACAAACTCTGCTACTAGCCTTATTGATCAAAACGTCAACCTCAAGATCCATCAAATCATTCATAATGAACTCTCCAAAAATACCCCTCAATCCGAGAGTAGGAACTGTAAAATATTTAGCATTTACAGCTAATAATCACCAAGTAAACTCAGTAACTCCTAGCTATAAACGCTACTTTTAAAGAACTTTAGAAGCAAAATATGACACAGTTTGGCATTTGTGTCAATTTTAACAGCTTCAGCACCGTTTGACAGTCCGCATCTAAGCCCCTAAAATAAAGCTATTTAATCCCACTATCTATGTATACTTCTACCAAATTAGCAAATGGTGCCGATCTCATCAGTATCCCTCTCACTGGCAGTCAAACCACCACCGTCCTCGCCATGATCGCTACCGGCTCCAAATATGAAACTCGCGAGCAAAGTGGTCTGTCCCATTTCCTAGAACACATGTTCTTCAAAGGCACTACCAAGCGTCCAACCGCTCACGCTCTCTCTAGCGAACTAGACAAAATCGGCGCTGAGTTTAACGCCTTCACCAGCAAAGAATACACTGGCTACTACGTCAAAGTAGCGAGCCAACACATGGACACCGCCATCGATGTCGTCAGCGACATGCTAGCTAATCCCCTACTCGACGGCGAGGAAATCAAACGTGAAAGCGGCGTCATCATCGAAGAAGTCAATATGTACCTCGATAATCCAATGTGGTATATCGAAGACCTCTTCGAAGAACTCCTCTACGGCGACACTCCGGCCGGCTGGAGCACTATCGGCACCAAGGACAATATCAAAGCCTTCACTCGCGAGGATTTTGTTAATTATTACCAAAGCCAATACGTCCCGACTAACAGTATCATCATCGTGGCCGGCGCTCTGCCTAGTGATCCAGAAGCTTGGGTCGCCAAATATTTTAATGCTACAAGCGACCAGACTGCCAAAGCCAAGCTCGTCACCACTGAGTCTCAGAGCTCTCCAGCCAGCAGACTTCATTACAAAAAAACCGACCAATCCCATCTCTCGCTCGGCGTCCGCACTTTTGCTTACGGTCATGCCGACGCCCCTATTCTCAAGCTCATCAGCCTCGCTCTCGGTGGCTCTATGAGCTCCCGCCTCTTTATCAATCTCCGTGAGAGAAACGGCCTTGCTTATTATGTCCGCACCAATTCCGAAGCCTACACCGACACCGGCTATCTCAGCACTCAAGCCGGCGTCCCTGTCGACAAACTCGAAGACGCTGTCAAAATCATTATCAACGAATATTCGCGCCTCACCACTGAATTAATCAGTGACGAAGAACTCAGCAAACTCAAAGGCCTCATCCATGGCAAAATCCCGCTCAGCCTCGAAGGCTCCGATGACAATGCTCAGTGGTACGCTAGCCAAGCCGTCACCCTCAAACAACAATCAAGCACCAAGAGCCCCAAAACCCCCGAAGAGTTCCTCGCTGCCATTGACCAGGTCACTGCCGCTGATATCCAGCGAGTCGCCACAGAAATCTTCCGCACCAACAAGCTCAACCTCGCCGTCATCGGCCCTTACGACAATATTGATAATCTCCAGTCGCTACTCACCATCAACAACTAATACTTACCAAATTAAAAGAGAAGCTAGCTAGCTTCTCTTTTTTGTTATAAAAAAGCTCTTGGCAGAATATACCAAGGGCTGAGTACAAAGTCCAAAGGGCACAAGAACAAAAATCAAAGTCTTTCATAAAAATTATCACACACTCTTTAAGCTCTCTTAATGCTTATAAATTAAGTATATCATTTATAAAACAAATCATTAAATAGATTTTGACTTTCAATTCTCTAGTGATATAATTACCTAACTAATCTTCTCAATCATATGCTCAAGGATTCTCTAGATCCCGTCGCCGCCTCCATCTATCTACTCCCCGACCAAATCCGTGACACTCTCCGCCAGAGCAAAGGCTTTAAGCTCCCCGCTAACTACAAAAAACTTACCAAAGTCGTCGTCTCTGGCATGGGTGGCTCCAATCTCGCCGCTCGCATCTTTGCGAGCCTCTTTGAAACTGATCTCAAAGCACCACTCATCATCAATGCTGATTACGAAATCCCTACTTGGATTGATAGCAAAACCCTCTTCATCGCCTCCTCCTACTCTGGTAACACCGAGGAAACCATAGCTGCTTACAAAGCCGCTCGTAAACAAAAGGCTCTGCTAGTCGTCCTCACTGCCGACACCAAAAACAACACTTTACTCAAGCTCGCCCGCACCGACAAAGTCCCCGTCTTCAGCTTCACCACCCATGCTAACCCCTCCGATCAGCCTCGTCTCGCTCTCGGCTACAGTATCTTTAGTCTAGCGAGTATCCTCATGGCAGCAGGTCTTATCAAGATCACTACTATAGCGACGCAGCTCGCCCTCACTCAACTCAGCAAATCTGGCGACAAACTCACTCCCGATATTGCCAATAACCCAGCCAGCAAATTGGCCAAAGAACTAGCTGACTGCGAAATCATCACTATCACCGGACCCTTTCTCGCTGGCAATGCCCATGCCTTCCGTAATCAGCTCAACGAAAACAGCAAACATCGAGCTAGTTACCTCACTCTCCCCGAGATGAATCACTACGCCCTCGAAGGTCTCGCTCACCCTGAGAGCAACAAAAAAAACATTGCTTTACTCTTCATCGAATCCTCACTCTACAGCACTAGGCTCCAAAAGCGCCTAACTCTCACCAAACAAGTCGCCACCAAAAACGGCGTCAAAGTCCTCTCTCACAAATTAACTGGCCGCACCAAACTTGACCAAGGCCTCGAGCTCCTGCAACTCGGTGCTTGGATTACTTATTATCTCGCTCAAAGTAACCAAGTCGACCCCATCAAAATCCCTTGGGTCGATTGGTTCAAAAAAATGCTCAAATAAGTATTGGCGAATATTAAAAATGCCAGCTTAAATTGAGCGAGGCCGTGAAGATCAGCCTGGCCTCTGTTTGACGAGCCGTTCAGGCGAGGAGTTAGGTCAGGCCTTCACAACGAGCGCTAATTTTACTGGCATTTTTATCAATTCGCGACTCTTTGCTCTACTTTCTCCTAGAGAAAGTAGAAAAATAATCCAACAACCACAAAATACTTCATCAAACACAAAATCTCAATCCACAATACTTCAGTTTTCACAGGAATGATAAAGTATTACGAACAGCAAAAAAACAAGTCAAAATTTCGACTTGTTTTTTAGTAGCTTATTTTAACTTCTCTTCCACCGCCAAAGTAATCACCACCACACCAGCCACTGTCAGAGCTAGTAATACCATCAACATCCTCACCGACATCGTGATAAAGAGATTGCGATCAATCAAACCAAGCATCAGCATCAGCACCAAAACCGCCATGAAGGCAATCAAAATCACCATTGATGATGATAAGAATTTTTTAGAATGTTTTTTCATACTAGTTCAGTATAGCACAAAGTCACGCAACTTAAAATTTATGCTATACTGAGAGTAAATAATTTTCTCTATGCCCGCTCTCTTCAGACGGCATCAACGCTCCTTTTTAATCGGCTCCATCATCCTAGCCGCTTTTATAATCCTCAGCTCAAGCTCAGTTACTAATAGTAGCCCCGTCATCAGCCAAGTACAGATCAGTGGTGCTGACAACAAAACCAAACAAGACTTCATCAAGATCTTTAATCCCGACCCAATCCCCTTTGACCTCAAAGGCCATCGACTCATCAAACGCACCCAGACCGGCGCGAGCGACAGCTCCATCAAATCCTTCACCGCCGAAACTATCATTCCGGCGGGCGGCTATTTCACTTGGGCTAATTCCGAAGACGGTTTTGCTGATAGTCTAGGAGCTGACAGCGCCACCACTAACAGTCTCTCCCCAGATAACGGCATCGCCCTGCGCCAAGGCGCTATTGACGAAGGCGTTATTATTGATTCAGTCGCTTGGGGCGAAGCCGACAATGGCCTCGCTGAAGGCGCCATCTTTGCCACTAACCCTAGCGCCGGTCAAATCCTTACCCGTAAAAATAATAACGATACTGATAATAACGCCGCTGACTTTTATCTCGCCGAACCAGGCAGCTCCAGCGAAACCAATACCCCAGCTACTCCGAGCCAAGGCTCAAACGGCTCAGCCTCTATCGGTTACACCGATCAAATTTTTATCAATGAATTAGTCAGCGACCCCAGTGACGACGCTACTGAATGGGTCGAGCTTTATAATACCAGCAACCAGAGTTTCAATCTTGATCGCTGGACTCTCGAAGACGGCTCAGGCACCAAAACCATCTTAACTGGCACTATCACCAAATACCTAGTCATCGATAGCCCCAAAGGCAATTTAAACAACACCGGCGACATCCTGATCCTCAAAGATCCTAGCGGCCAAGTCATTGACACTATGAGCTATGGCGACTGGCTAGAAGGCAAAACCAATGCTCCTGTCGCCAAGAAATCCCATTCCCTCGCCCTCAAAACCGATGGCTCGAGCACTGGCCTTGATGCCGACGATTGGGCCATCACTAGCTCCATCACCAAAAACGCTAGCAACCTTATCAATTCAGATGACAGCAATTCCACCAGCTCTGACGACAGCAAAATAACTTGCCCTCTCATCATCAATGAAGTTCTACCCGATCCACTAGGAGCTGATTTACTCGGCGAATTCATCGAAATCTACAATCCGGGCAATACCACCATTGACCTCATCGGCTGGTCGCTCTCTATCAATAATCAACTGCCCTACATCTTTGGTTTGCAAAGCCTAGCACCCTTGAACTATCTCAGCCTGCCTCGCTCGATCAGCAAGCTCGTCCTGGCTAATGACGGCGCCACCATCAATCTCAGCGCCCCTGCAAGCGAAAAAGCCTGCTTCAAGCTCAAATATACCAAGTCTAGCCCAGGAGCAAGCTACGGCTTCAACAATAATACTCTTACTTGGTCAAAACCGCACGAGCAATGGTCAAGACAACCCACTCCCGGCGGCACAAATTCCAATCTCACTATCAATCAAGCTCCCAATCCCGTTATCAACTACAGTTTAAGCGGCGAGACCATCAGTTTTGACGCCAGTGACACTAGTGACCCCAATGCTGATAGTCTGAGTTTTGAGTGGCAATTTGGTGACGGCTCCAGCAGCCTAGAGATCGCCGGTTCTCATCTTTACAACACAGCAGGCAACTACATCATTAAACTCAGCGCTAGCGACGGCTCATTGACCGTAAGTACCAAGCTCAGCATCAAGATCGGCGACTCATCAAGCAGCAGCACCAAAAACACTTTAGTTTCTCCTAGCAAAATCATTCCAGCAAACAATCCGCCTCAGACCAAAACCAAAACCACCAACACCAAATCGAGCACCGTTAAAAAATCTAGCACAAGTACTACTAGCGCGAACAACCCCACTATCCAGTTGACTGGCACCGTTCTCGACAGACCAGGCACCTTTAGCTCACTCTATTTTTTCATGCTACCAAGCGGCGAATCTCAAGCTTGGCAAATCTATCGCCAAAAAGGCCAATTACCAGAACTTGCCCCAGGTCAGCAGATCAGCGTCCATGGCCGCCGCTCGAGCATTGCCAATATCAAACGCCTCCTGATCACTGAAACAAGCGACATTAGCATTGGCGATCTCGGACCACTAGCTAGAGCCACTCCAATCCAGCTCGATCAAGCCAGCAACTATCTCGGACAATTAGTCACGGTTAGCGGCGAAATCACTGATCGCGCCAAAGACAGCTTTTATCTAGACGACGATAGCACTGACATCTTAGTCCGCCTCAAAGCCGGCACCGGCCTCTCATCAAGCAGTTTTAATCCAGGCACTAGTCACAGTATCACTGGTCTACTCGTTATGGGCAGTCAGGAGCTCGAACTCTGGCCGAGATCATTAACTGATACTGATCTCAATACCAATTCCAGTGCCAACAAGCTCAGTCCTACCAGTTCACTAGCCGCCAGTACCGAAGCTAAAACCAACCAAGAGCTCCTTGCTCATATCCTTATTGGACTTGGCACCCTGCTAGTTATCAGCGCCATTATCATGATCAAAAGACTAAAAAATAAAGCTAATATTAAATAAAATAATCCCATAAGTCTTGACTCGAGCTTATTTTTATGCTAACTTTATCGAGCAGCAAATAGTTCATTTACATATTTATAGGGGTTAAAATGTCCTTACAAACAACAACAGACCTTAGTCCGGTCAAAACGATTACCGAGCTATCAAGTGACCAAGTCACAAAAGTTTCCAATGTTCTGATTCAATTGCCTGAAACAATATCAAATCCCAGGCATTATGATAATTTAACTGACTTGATCAACGAATCTAATCAATCGATTAACCGTGGACTAGTCATTTTAAAAACTCAAACAGAGTCCGGAGCAATCAGTAATCATATAGTCAATTGCCAGTATTACAATATCAGCAATGGCAACTACGGCCATCAAGCGGTCGCTAATATCAGCATTGAACGTTACAATAAATCTAATATTCATTATATCGTTATTAGCATTCAGATCATCAAGCAAGAACACAAAACAATCATGACCTTTGGTCAAGAACCTAATTCACAAAATTCAATTTATATCTGTCCCAATTTGTACATTTCATTCATCAACTAACCCATCTCTATACACAAAAAGACCGGTAACAACCGGTCTTCTTTTTATTTAAAAACGCTTTTGGGTAATAAAAAACCAGCTTATAAGCATTGTCTTGGCGCTGACCTACTTTGCCAGGGCTCAGGCCCAAGTATCATCGGCCTTAAAGGGCTTAGCTTCTGAGTTCGGGATGGGATCAGGCGTACCCCCTTTGGTAGAAGCACCAAGACAATGCCAGTAAACTGGCTTCTTAGTTTCGTTTGTATCAAAGAACAAATAAAATAAATAAACGAAACACTTTCTTAAACAAATATTTAAGATAAGAGTGTGGGAAAATCAAATGACTTATTAGTACTCCTCAGCTGAATGCGTTGCCGCACTTACACTTAGAGCCTATCAAGGTGATCGTCTCTCACCAGTCTCTGAAACCTCATCTTGAAGACAGCTTCACGCTTAGATGCTTTCAGCGTTTATCTTAACCGAAGGTAGCTACCCAGCAATGCCCTTGGTAGAACAACTGGTACACTAGAGCTTCGTGCTTCCCGGTCCTCTCGTACTAAGGAAGCGCCTTCTCAAGTTTCCACGACCATAGTGGATAGGAGACCGACCTGTCTTACGACGGTCTGAACCCAGCTCGCGTGCCGCTTTAATGGGCGAACAGCCCAACCCTTGGGAGCTTCTCCACCCCCAGGATGCGACGAGCCGACATCGAGGTGCCGAACCACGCCGTCGCTGTGGACGCTTGGGCGTGACTAGCCTGTTATCCCCAGAGTAGCTTTTATCCGATGAGCTTCCGCCGTACTATACCGCACGGTCGGATCACTAAGTTCTGCTTTCGCAACTGCGCGACTTGCAGGTCTTGCAGTAAAGCTGGCTTATGCCTTTACACTATCTCTCCCGTTTCCATCGGGAGATAGCCAACCTTTGTAAACGCCTCCGTTACTTTTTAGGAGGCATCCGCCCCAGACAAACTACCCACCAGATACTGTCCTTTACCCAGATTCATGGGTACAAGTTAGAATTAAAAATACACAAGAGTGGTATCTCACTGTTGCCCTTGCGGGCTCCCACCTATACTGAACATGTATATCCCTAATCCAATATCAAGCTATAGTAAAGCTTCATGGGGTCTTTTCGTCCAGCTATGGTTAACCAGCATCTTCACTGGTCTTGTAATTTCGCCGAGTACATCGTTGAGACAGTTTTCAAGTTGTTATGCCATTCGTGCAGGTCGGAACTTACCCGACAAGGAATTTCGCTACCTTAGGACCGTTATAGTTACGGCCGGCGTTCATCCGCGCTTAAATTCAAAGCTGCCCCTAGTAAACTAGGATGACCTCTCCTCTTAACGTTCGGACACTGGCCAGGCATCACCCCCTATACATCATCTTTCGATTTAGCAGGGAGCTGTGTTTTTGGTAAACAGTCACTTGAAAGTCATTCGCTGCGGCCCTGATTGCTCAGGGCAGGTCTTATCGCTAACTTACGACCGCTTTTTTGCCTAGTTCCTTAACGATGTTTCTCTCGTTCACCTTAGGCTTCTCGCCTCATCTACCTGTGTCGGTTTACGGTACGGATACCACAACCTTAGCCCTAGAAGTTTTTCTGGGAACCTCATTCATTTGAATTGACTTAGCCCGAAGGCCTTATCTGCTGGCAACTCATCGATCTTATTGACCCGGATTTACCTAAGTCAGATCTCTAAGCCACCAAGGTGCAAACCAATACACCCTCAAACTGCAGAAGTCCGTCACTCCGTCGGAAAATTGTGCTAGTGCTGGAATATTAACCAGCTCATCCATCGACTACGCCACCATTACAATGGCCTCGCCTTAGGACCGACTAACCCTGGGACGATTTACGTTGCCCAGGAACCCTTAGATTTTCGGTGGGCGGGGTTTTCATCCGCCTTCATGCTACTTATGCCAACATTCTCACTTCCTAAGCCTCCACCATCACTCACATGACAGCTTCTGTGGCTTAAAAACGCTCCTCTACCAATCTGCATTGCTGCAGAGTCCGTAGCTTCGGTAATATGCTTAGCCCCGGTAAATTTTCGGCGCGAGACGACTTGACTAGTGAGCTGTTACGCTTTCTTTAAAGGATGGCTGCTTCTAAGCCAACCTCCTAGTTGTCGAGGTCACGACACAACCTTTTACACTTAGCATATATTTAGGGACCTTAGCTGACGGTCTGGGCTGTTTCCCTTTTGACAACGGACCTTAGCGCTCGCTGTCTGACTCCCGAGCTGCACCCCTAGGTATTCGGAGTTTGGTTAAGGACGGTAAAACCCGTCCTCATTCAGTGCTCTACCCCCTAGGGTCAGCGCTCGAGGCTAGCCCAAAAGCTATTTCGAGGAGAACCAGCTATTGCCGAGTTCGATTGGAATTTCTCCGCCAACCACGACTCATCCCAAAGTTTTGCACAGCTTATGGGTTCGGTCCTCCATCTGTCTTTCGACAAACTTCAACCTGGTCATGGCTAGATCACACGGCTTCGGGTCTTATGCATGCGACAAACGGGCTATTAACCCTCGCTTTCACTACGGCTCCTCCGCTCAAGGCGGATTAACCAAGCCACATACAATAAACTCGTTGGCTCATTCTTCAATAGGCACGCTGTCACCCGGATTGCTCCAGGCTCCAACTGCTTGTAAGTATACGGTTTCAGGTACTATTTCAACTCCCTCACCGGGATGCTTTTCACCTTTCCCTCACGGTACTTATTCACTATCGATCTTAAAAAGTATTTAGTCTTGGGTCATAGACGACCCAGCTTCAAACGGGATTTCTCGTGTCCCGCCCTACTTAAGAATAGTTATACTAGCTCCACAATTTATTTTCGCTTACAGGGCTATCACCTGCTCTGGCAAAGCTTTCCAGCTCACTTCAACTAATAAATCGTGCCAACTAGCCGCATTACCTAAACTGCGACACAACCATCTTGCAACACCGGAAAAACATATGGCTTTAGGGCCTTCAGATTACTCACAGTAAACTGCTTGTAACCATAGTTTAACCGGTTTAGACTTGTCCCCTTTCGCTCGCCACTACTTAGGGAATCAAGATTACTAGCCACTAGCGATGACGAGTCATCACCTATGGCTAATAATCATTTTTTTTCTCTTTTCCTCCGACTACTAAGATGTTTCAGTTCATCGGGTTGTCGTCTCAGTAGCCTATGTATTCAGCTACCGGACATCCTGTCATCAACAGGATAGGTTTCCCCATTCGGAAATCCTCGGGTCAAAGGTTACTTGCCACCTCACCGAAGCTTATCGCAGGCTGTTACGTCCTTCATAGTCTTTTTAAGTCAAGGCATCCACCATATACTCTTACGTGATTTTCCCACGCTTTTATCTTAAATGCTTTCATTTATTTATTGGTTCTCGATATTCTGTTGTCAAGGAGTAATAAACTAGAAATTTCATCAAAAAAACCGCCGTAGCGGTCAATTTAAGCCAAAATATGACTTCTATTAACCACTTACTTTTGTAGCGAATCTCAATTGATTAACTAACATAATTTATTTATTAACTCCAATTATACAGCAATTATATTATGTGTCAAGAGTAGCGAGCTCATCTTCTTCTAATCAAATTTAGCCTAATTTTAGCCACTAAAAAGTCATGACCAAATAGTCCAAAATCCTGACTAATTTCCAAACTTTTAAAAATGTTAATAATATCCACAAATTACTAGGTATTTCAGCGCTCACAAATCTTGACAAAGCCAAACAATCATACCATTATATCAGCATTGTTCTTTCACAGTCTGGAGATTATCATGCTTAGTAAAACCAAGCTCATGAGCTTATCACTCGCTCAACTCGTAGTAGTCCTATCTTTGCCATTTGTCACAACAGCTTTAAAGACCAAGATTTTTCAACAAATCTTATTTTTTATCATCGCTCTTGGGCTCGGCTATCTGATTACGCATTTTTGGGATAAAAAACTACAGTATAGCTATCCTGCTCTTGAGTTTTCAGAGATCAAGACCATAACTATACCTTGTCTAGCTCTAGCTAGTCTCAGTTATCTCATTTTACAGTTCTGCCCTTTTCAATTTACTGATTGGCTTATTCTTACAATCAGCCTCAGCTCATCAGTAACAATCTTTTTATCATTAATCTCACTCAAAGCCTAAAACAAAAGCCGTCCTGATCAGGACGGCTTTTTATATCTTAGTTTATACTCCAGTACTTAGTTACACTGAGCACCAGCTGAGGCAGAACCAGCAGCTTGAGTACCAGTACCAAAACCAGGAGCTGGAGTAGCACTAGCAAAAGTATTAGAACATTCCTTTGGAGCCTTACCATCAGTAAATGCACCACAGACAACCTTAGCTAAGCTAGCACTGTCACGACCGGATTCAACCTGTTCACCATTAATGACCAATGTTGGAGAACCTTGGACACCGTACTTGGTGTTTTCAGCTTGGTGAATAGCAAATGGAGGGAACTGACTACCCCAAGAATCCTTGTTGTTGTAGGACTCACTAATCTTAAATTGCTTATCAGTATTAGTTACACAAGCAGCAAGCTTCTTCTCATCAACACCCTGTTCCTTCAAACAAGCAGCGTTATCACCAGCCTTGAGGAAACACTCCAAGTAAGGAATAAATTTAGGAGCCTGTTCTTTATTAATACAGTACTGACGAATCTGCTCATCGATTTCCTTCTTCTCATGCATAGCGTAATCCACAAACTTGACTTGGAAATCAATCTTGCCGGCAAGAGCCTTAGCTACTGGCAAAATACCCTTCTCAATCTGAGTACCATAAGGACAGTGACTCATAACAAAGAGTTCCACCACTGGCTTATCGCTTTTCTTACTGACCTGAGCTACTGGAGCAGCAGCACTATCCTCACCGGCTACACCACCAGCTTCGGCGGTCATCTTTTCAATATTCATGCCTTGTGGAAAAAAAGTCTTACCATCCTTAGACATATAAGAATCAATTGGCTCACCGCCACCTTCCAAAGTAATACTCATCTTGTACAGACCAGCTTCTTCAGTCACATCAGAAATAGTAAACTGAGTTTTGCCACCGAGCAAAGTATCACGCACAAAAGTTTCTGCCTTAGTCTTAGCTTGAGCAGGACTAATACTGCCACCCAAAGCCATACCACCCTTCTGAGACATGTAAATACCAGCAATCAAGAGCACAATTACGACACCCAAGATCGGCAACATCTTCTGTTTTTTGACATCAATCATATTGTTGACAAATTTTATTGTCTCGACCACTCCTCTCGAGACCTTAATTAATTTTTAAACTTATCCGAGTCAAACCAATGACGGATAACAACTTAAACTAACTAGACAAGCTTTCCGGCAAGAGATTTGACCTTATTTTAAGTTATGAGCTAGTGGCTGTCAAATCCAAGTCACTGCTGCCACCTCATCATCCGACTCCTTAAAACGCATCAGGCGCACACCCTGAGTGTCACGACCAGATTCGCTGACCGACTTATATGGCAAGCGGATCACTTGACCCTTGGCCGAGATGATGACCAAGTCCATTTCTTGCATTTTTTCAGCACTCACCACAAAAGCATTGGTCAAACGACCAGTCTTGGTAGTGATCTTAGCAGTCTTGATACCGCTACCACCACGACCTTGAACTTTATACTCTTTGAGATCAGTGCGTTTGCCGTAACCATTAGCCATAACCGACAAAACTTCGTAGCCCTTAACCTTACCGTCAGCTACCACACCCATACCCACTACTCGATCAGACTTTTTGAGCTTAATGCCAAAGACACCGGCCGCACCACGACCCATATCACGCACATCGGACTCATGAAAATGAATTGCTTGACCACCAGCCGTTACTAATTGGACAGTATCATTGCCCGATGTTGGCTTAGTCCAGATCAGCTTGTCATCATCTTTGAGTTTGATCGCTACTAGACCACTACGCCGCACGTTGTCAAAATCTTTCAATTCCACTTTTTTGACCAAACCTCGCTCAGTCGCAAAGAATAAATATTTCATCTCGCCGAGCTTAGCGAGTGGCAAAACACTGGTCACTTTTTCCTGACTCGGGATCGACAAGAAGTTTACAATCGCTTGACCCTTAGCAGTTCTTTGCGCCTGTGGGATCTCATAGCCTTTGAGTTGGAAGACTCGACCTCGAGTAGTGAAGAATAGCAAATCATCATGAGTCATGGTGCTAAACATAAACTCCACACCATCTTCCTCTTTAGTCGTTAAGCCCACCACACCCTTGCCACCACGGCTTTGAGTTTTAAAGGTATCATAAGGCATACGCTTGATATAACCATCACGCGTCATCATCACTACCGCCTCTTCATTTGGCACCAAATCCTCGACACTAAACTCCTTAAAGCCTCTGGCCACCACCTTAGTCCGACGTTCGTCACCATACTTCTCGGAGATCTCACGAATATCAGTTTTGACAATCTCCATTACCTTCTCACGAGAGGCAAGAATCGCTTCCAATTCTTTGATTAATTTAGTTTTTTCTTTGAGTTCATTTTCGACATGGAGTCGTTCTAGGCCAGCTAGTTGTCCGAGACGCATCTCCACGATCGCCGCCGCCTGTAACTCTGATAGTTTGAAACGTTTCACCAAGTTTTGCTTGGCGTCTTCTTTATCCTTAGAACCCTTAATGATTTTGATGATCTCATCAATGTGCAAAAGCGCAATCATCAAACCATCCAAGATATGCGCGCGAGCCTTGGCCTTATCCAAATCAAACTGTGTCCGACGTTTGATCACTTCTTCACGGTGCTTAACATATTCTTCGAGCGCCGCCTTGATATTCAAAACCTTTGGCTGAATACCATCAACTAGCGCAAGCAAATTGACATGATAGGTATCCTGCAAAGGCGTCTTGTTATAAAGACTATTCAAAATCTTCTTTGGGAAAGCATCTTTCTTAAGATCGAGCACAATACGCACACCTTCTTTACCAGATTCATCACGCAAGTCACGCACACCTTCGATTTTTTTCTCCTTGATCAAATCAGCAATTTTTTCTACCAAGCTCGACTTATTGAGCTGATAAGGGATCTCCGTAATCAAAATCTGACTGTCACCTTTTTTGTTCTCAACAATTTCAGCCTTACCACGCATCACAATACCACCCCGACCCGTGGTGTAAGCCTGTAAAATATCTTTTTTATTATAAATAATACCGCCAGTTGGGAAGTCCGGACCCTGCACATCTTCCATGATTTCTTCCACTGTCAAATCTGGATTATCAATCAATCTCAGGATAGCCGCACAGAGTTCGCGCAAATTGTGTGGCGGAATCTTGGTCGCCATACCAACAGCGATACCTTCTGAACCATTGAGCAACAAATTTGGCAAACGAGCCGGCAAGACTCGTGGCTCCTGATGAGAGCCGTCAAAGTTCGGCACAAAGTTAACCGTCTCCTTTTCAATATCAAAGAGCATCTCCTCAGCTAGATAGCTGAGCTTGGCTTCGGTATAGCGCATCGCCGCCGCATTGTCGCCGTCCATCGAACCAAAGTTACCCTGACCTTTGACCAGCGGATAACGCATGGAGAAGTTCTGTGCCATACGCACCATCGAATCATAAACTGCGCTATCACCATGAGGGTGGTATTTACCGAGCACTTCACCGACTACAGTTGCTGACTTACGAAACTTACCACCAGCTCGCAGACCCACATTCCACATCGCATAAAGTATACGACGATGAACCGGCTTGAGACCATCACGCACATCCGGCAAGGCGCGGGACACAATAACGCTCATGGCATAATCCAAATAAGCGGTCTTCATTTCCGCTACAATCGACTGCTGATCCATTTGACCATCAGCTTCACTAAACTTAGCTTGTGATAGACCTTCACCGCTATTACCATTATCCTGCGTCTCTTCTGATTCTAATTGACTTTGTTTCGGCATAGACTTGTTTAATTACTATTGCTTGGTAATTCAGACATTGAGTTAGAGCTAGTCACTCCAGTCTCCGTCGAACTAGCTTGATTTACAATTTGTCTACTCTGTTCTTTGAGTTGTTCAATTTTTGTCATCACTTCGCCAAAGGTTTGATCAAGATTACGTTTGTACTCCGAGAGAGACTTAGCATCAGTTTGCTCCTCAGTCATTCGGTAGCTATTATTAACCGCCAAATCCAGTGTCGACACCCACAGCACCACTATCACGAGCATTATCACACTCACCCCAATCCACATCATCAGCTGGCGATTGCGACTATTCATAGCCCCCAGATCCCTGCTCATTTTTAAGTCTCGCTCATCAATCATCCGAGCTAGTTCCTGACGCATATCCGCCTCAATCACTTCTTCTTCACGGGCGAGCATCGTTCGGATTTTTTCGGCCTCCTCATGATTGACTTTAGCGCTTACCTGACGAGTTCTAGCGCCACCACTCTTCACAGCAATCTTTTTCCCCCTTGGCATATTATTAGACTGTTAAAATAACTAATTTAGTCGCATCGGTCGGCAAATCCTTTTTGCTGATTTTTAATTTCTCCTCATACTCCGGCGCGATACCAAGTTCCTTAATAAACTTTTCCAAATTATCTAACTGCTCAGGTAGTTCAAGTCCATCAATCTGATAATGCATCGGTATCACCACTCGTGGCTCCAGTTGATTGATTACTTCCACCGCCTTTTTGGCATCAATCGTATAGACGCCGCCAATCGGCACGAGTAACACATCTACACCTTCCAGTCGCTCGATTTGCTTGTCAGTCAAGATATGACCGAGATCACCCAAGTGAGCGACTGACAAATCACTAAAATCAAATCTAAAAATTACATTCGAGCCTCGCTTAGCACCCTTCTCATCATCATGATAAGAATCAATACCTTCGATATAGACACCCTTGTATTCAAACTCACCAGCCGTATCAATCACAAAAGGATCCTTACGCAATGCCTTGAGATAATTATGACCATCATGATCATGACTAATCGTCACAATATCAGCTTCAAAACTCGGCATTTTAAGACCAGTCTTGTCAGGGTTAAAAGGATCAGTCGTCACCGTAAAGCCATCAGCACCAAGCTTATCTTGAAATTTAAAAGCACTCTGTCCTAACCAAGTTATATACATAAATCAACACTTAACATTTAACCATCAACAAAAAATAAATATAATCAACGGTTAATTGTTCATATCTTATCTTTCTTTTATTTTTTGGTCAATAAATCACCGTT
>ERZ761601.73-NODE-73-length-33873-cov-6.577000_pt1 | contig 33873 bp, 36 predicted proteins | sample MGYA00433092_ERZ761601 | MGnify/ENA primary metagenome ERZ761601 (study PRJEB28899, sample SAMN03785571) | bioreactor sludge metagenome | biome: EBPR Sludge; feature: EBPR Bioreactor; material: 0.22µm filtered reactor supernatant | place: Saint Lucia: Queensland...
GGTTGTATAAATACACAAAAGAAAAAACGCCGCTGATGCGGCGCTTTTTCTTTTGTGCCCTCACCCGGAATCGAACCAGGATCTCTTCCTTAGGACGGAATCGTTCTATCCATTGAACTATGAGGGCGTTTGTGCGCATCACTCTACCATAATTGGCCCGGATAGGTGATATAATCCTACCTATATGCCACCGGACTATACCGAACTTAAGCGTATCATCGAAAAGCAGGGACAGTTATTGGAGGAGAACAATCGCATGCTTCGCAAGCTGAAGCGCTATCAGACCATGGCGTTTTTTTCGTCCCTTTTGTGGTACGCGCTTCTCATCGGTCTTCCTTTCGCCATGTACTATTATGTCCTGGGCCCTTATATCGAGGCCTTCGGTTTCCATGCCAACTTAAAAGAGTTGCCAGGCTACGGCCAGTTCGAGTCCTTTTTCGGCAAGATGGGAGAGGGGAGTGAAAAATAATATCAATATGGTATTATGGCCCGTGCTTGCTTGGGTAGCTCAGTTGGTAGAGCATTCCCCTGAAGAGGGAAGGGTCGGCAGTTCGAGCCTGCCCCCAAGCACAAAAGAGTTGTCCTATGGACATATCCGTTCGATGGGATTAGAATCTAAGTCATGAAAATCACGAGCACGATAGCTACCTGGAGCAGTTTCTGCTCATCCTCATCTAGCAAGAATCCGCGCTAGGAGGCAGCTTTTGTGCAAGTTACGAAATCCGCCTCCTGAGGCGGATTTTCGTTTCAGGAGGAATCGTTCTTTAGGAGGGAACATGTACATAGAATCCAAATCCAGCATGGCTGGACAGGCTGTATCTAGTAGTAAACTCGATGAGGTGGTGTCGAAAATCGAGGATGCGGTCAGACCAGTGTCGCAAGCCAAAGTCTTCTCGATCTTCCACGCGCGGGCTGCCGTGATGACCGTAGCTCGAGAGTACAAAGAGTTCCGAGTCTGGGCCGGCGACATGCACGGGCCCCAGACATTTGTCGTTACCATCTGGGAAGACTGGGTGGGCGTCGGCGACAAACGCGAGCACTTCGTGAAGATTCACTTGCCGAAAGGCAGAATCGTATCATGAAGCCCACACAAGAAAACCACCGGCCCCATAAGCCGGTGGTATTTTGTTATTTATCCTTCGCCGCAGTGGTCTTGACCTTGAGTCGGGTACTGCGGTCTTTGTCCACCTTCGGGAGTACGATCTCTAAGAGACCATGTTTCTCCTTGGCTTCAGCTTCGTCTATCACAACTTCTTCTGGCAACAACAGTGTGCGGGTGAAACTGCCCCAAAAAAGTTCGCGATGAAAATAATCTTGATCGGGGGCCTCTCGGGTTTCCTCGCGACGGCCGCGGATGGTGACCATATCGCGGGTGATGGCGATGTCGAGATCGTCAGGAGTGACGCCGGCGACCAAGGCTCTGATGACGATCGAATCCGGAGTCTGATACATGTCGACCGGCAATTCTCCCTCTTGCTCAGGTTCATCCACTTCCGCATGGCCGGGCCATTCAGATTCCGGCATGTATTCTTCCTCTCGTTCGTGCGCTCTTTCGCCGCGTCGCGGTCTCTCCTCGACCTCCTCTTCCAATTCGTCCTCGAAGTCGTCGGGAGGAATAGCGCCGGTCAATCTTTGTAAGAATGAGGTTTTTTTCATGATTTAAGATATATCTACGAACGACGACGTTTAGGTTTGATACGTTTGATCTTCTCGAAGATCATGAACAGGCCGATAACGAGAAGCCAGACAACGAGAAAGATGCTCAGGATGGTTTCTCCGTTAGCATCCATTATAAAAAGATTGAAGAGCGCGTGCAACACGACGGCTATGAATAACCCGAAAGTTCCTGCGATCAGTTTGGCCGAATCCTTGCGGTAAAAAGCGAAAGCCAGGAACACGCCGATGGTGCCGGACGCAAGGACGTGGATCAGTGTCGCTCCCAAAAAGCGGAAATGTCCGGTGATAATGCTTCCAGAGAGGTCGCCGGCGACCAGCGGATTCCAGATGAATAACGCGTTCTCGAGCGCGGCGAATCCGAGCGCCAATGTGATCATGTAGATCACATAATCGATAGGCTCGTCGACGGCTTTGTGCCATAAGATGACGATGAGGGCGATGGCGTACTTGAGTGTTTCCTCGATGAGAACCCAGGCAAAGATGAGAGCGGGACCGGTCCAGAGATCCAGAGCCAGTTTTTGTAGGGGCAATACCAACGGTACGACAGCCATACCAGCCACGAACGTGCGCATGATAAGACCAGTAGGCTCCGGCCGCCGGCTATCTTCTCGAAGCCAGAACCATAGCCAAAAACAGGCCGGTAGCATACCTCCTAATATAGCGATGGAAAAGTTGAGGAACTCCACGAGTCTATTATAGAAGCTAGAGGCTAGAAGCTGGGAGCTGGGGTGGGGACAGAAAACGGGCGGCACCGAAGGTGTCGCCCGTTTTCTGTCCCCACCGCTAATCATTTACCTTCGGCCAGGAACCGATCATCAAGAATTCGCTCTCTTTCATTTCGCTCGGTAGCCTTTGCCAAACAGCTTCGGTCACGAACGGCATGAAGGGGTGCAACGTCTTTAGCGAACCGACGAGACATTCTCGCAGTACCTGCTGGCGCGCTATTTTGGCTTCCTCATCGTCGCCGTTCAAGATCGGCTTCGATTCTTCGAGGATCTTGGCCGCGAGTTCGTCCCAGACGTAGTGATAAGCCTTTTCGGCGGCTAAGTAGAGACTAAACTTTTCGATGTCTGACGCCACTTCGTTAGCGACCACGTAGAAACCATCTAGGATTTCTTGATCGCGCGGCGAAAGCTTTGCTTTCGCCGCCAAGTTTACGCCTACCGTGTTCGACAATACAAAGCGGCTAATGTTCCAGAGCTTGTTCGCAAAGTTCTTATAACCGCGGATCTTGTCTTCCGAGAGCGGCACGTCGTTGCCTGGCGCGGCGCCGACTATGAGCGACAGACGAGTGGCGTCGGCGCCATACTTACCGATCATATCGAGAGGATCGATGATGTTGCCGAGGGATTTCGACATCTTGCGACCCTTGGCGTCGCGCACGAGACCGTGCAGGTAAACATTCTTGAAAGGGACTTCGCCTAAAAGGAAGGTGCTCATGAGTATCATGCGGGCCACCCAGAAAAATAGAATGTCGTAGCCTGTCTCCAATACCGAAGTCGGATGGTAGGTCTTAAGGTCCGCGGTCTCTTCCGGCCAACCCAAAGTTGAGAAGGTCCAGAGTCCGGAGGAGAACCAGGTGTCGAGCGTGTCGGGATCTTGTTCCCAACCTTCACCGGGACATTCTATTTGCACCTTCACTTCGTCACCTCGGAACCATGCCGGCACGCGGTGTCCGAACCAGATCTGTCGGCTGATGTTCCAGTCGCGCAGATTGTCGATCCAGTGGTAATACGTTTTATTGAAACGGTCCGGCGCGATCGCTACTTCACCGCCCTCTACCGCCTCGCGCATGCGCTCCTTGAGTGTCATTTCGCGACCGTCCGGGAATTTAACTTTCTTATTGACCGCGATGAACCACTGCGCCTTGATCTGCGGTTCGATGACGCATCCGGTCCGCTCCGCAGTGGCGACGTTGTGCGTGTACTCTTCCTCGCGTTCGACGAGGCCCTTTCCTCGAAGTTTTTCAATAATCGCTTCGCGAGCCTTGCTGATGTGTTGGCCGGCAAATTCTCCTGCGATAGGCAAAAGGAGGCCGCGTTCGTCGATGACTTGTTCCTTATCGAGTCCGTGACGGTTCGCGATGTCGAAGTCGGTGGCGTCGTGCCAGGGCGTGATGGTCATCACGCCGGTGCCGAACTCCATGTCGATGGCTTCGTCCTTGATGACGGTCGCGGTTATCGGGTCGTTGATCCATTCGAGCTCTATTTTCTGTCCGTGTTCGTACTCCTTATATCGTGCGTCATTCGGGTGCATCACCACGTACTTGTCACCAAACTTAGTTTCCGGTCGCACCGTGCCGATAGTGAACGGTCCGTATTTGAGGTAATAGAATTTTTCTTTCCGCTCTTCGTACACGATCTCATCGTCGGAGATGGTGGTCTGCCCCTTCGGGTCCCAGTTGACTATGCGCTCGCCTCGATAGATCAGTCCGGCTTCATACATACGTACGAAAGCTTCCATGACTGCGCGGTAGCGCTTATCGTCCAGGGTGTAGGCGTAGCGGGACCAGTCGAGCGACGATCCCATGGCGCGGACCTGGCCGATGATGGTATCCTTACTCTCTTCGGCGAATTCATTCACCCGGCGCAATAATTCTTCCCGGCCGATATCGTGACGTGATTTCTTTTCCTCCTTATAAATAATGCCCTCGACTTTCGATTGTGTGGCAATGGCGGCCGAGTCGGTGCCAGGTATCCAGAGAGTGCGCTTGCCCGTGAGGCGGTGGTAACGTACCAGCAGGTCCTCGACCGCCAGCATAGCTGCGTGACCCATATGGAGAACACCTGTGACGTTTGGAGGTGGCAATACGATCGAAAAAGTCGGCGCATCGGGAGCGGTGACGCCTTTTTCGACGCAGACATCAGGATTGAAATAACCTGATTCGTCCCACTTTTTGTAGATATCGGCCTCGTTGTCCTTGGGGGAATAGGGCTTTAAAAAGTCGGGATTTATACCCATTTCTTCGGGTTCCATAGCTTTTGAAATGTAGCACGAAAAATAGCCTTTTTGAAGTGAATAAGGTCCGACCTTCATCATGCTACATGATGAAGGTCGGACCTTATTCATCAGCTAAGGAACGGTTGCCGTTGGCGACAATGGTGGTGAGAGTTTCTAAGGTCGGTAAGAGCGTTTGTGAGGCGCGGGCGTGACCGGCTAAGGCGATCATAATGCTGTTATCGGTCGAGAGTTTCGGATCTGGCAGGTATAGGGAAAGATCGGGATATTCTCGAGCGAAGTAGGCGGCGAACGTGTCGCGGATATGTCGGTTGGCGGAAACGCCACCTCCCAGGATAAGCGACTTGATTCCCAGATCGTTCACCGCTTTTTCGGTCTTCTTGAGCAGGACCTCCGTGACGGCGTCTTCGAAGTCGCGAGCGATGGCTTGTTTGTCGGTCTCCGACAACTCTTTACCTTCGACGGCGTAACGCACAGCGGTCTTGAGACCGGAGAAGGAGAAATCGAGATCATTCGAGTCGAGCATCGGTCGCGGCAGTTTGTGGAATGGCGGCAGATCTGCTTCGCGACCCAGTTTGGCCAAGCGACTGATCTCGGGTCCGCCCGGATAGGGCAGACCGAGCAGACGGGCTACTTTGTCGAAAGCTTCGCCGACGGCGTCGTCACGGGTCTGGCCGACCCTTTCATACGCTTGCCAGCCGGTCATCTTGATGAGTTCGGTGTGTCCGCCGGAGATGAGGAGCGCCAGCGCGGGGAATTGAAGCGACGCCACTTTATTACCATCGAATACCGATGCCACCACATGGCCCTCCATATGATTCACGCCGACTACCGGCACGTCCCATAAGATCGCCAGAGCTTTGGCGAAGTTGACACCGACCCATAAGGTCGGTTCTAGGCCCGGACCGGCCGTGACGGCGACGAAGTCGATGTCGGGACGAGCGTGCGTCGTGGCGAACTCTTTTAGCTGTTCGAAAAGCCCCGGCTCTCGTTCTAGGAGTTCTTGGAGAGCGGCCAAAACCTTTCCATCGATGGAAAGGTTTTGGCCGCTAGCGGCTTCTGTACCCAATGCCTTTTCTAGCATCGGCACCAAGGTTTTGGCATGCTCACGCTTGGCGACCGCCGGGAACACCCCGCCGTACTCGCGGTGGATGTCGATCTGCGAGAAAAGGGCGTTCCCTAAGATACGATATTCGGCCGCGGGAAAATCGCCGTTGGCCTCGACCAGGGACACGGCAGTTTCGTCACAGGAGGTTTCGATAGATAATATCCTCATTGCCGTGTAATATACATACAACCCTGTCATTTGGCGAATTTCTGCGTTGCTTCGATCGTTCAAACATTCACTGTATATCTTTATACAGCTCATGTTTTCTCTCACTCGCGCCTTGAACTTCATCCAAATGACAGGGTCGTATAGATATTTATGAAGAAAGTCATTACTCACAGTGGTAGTTTTCACGCGGACGATGTCTTTGCCGTGTCGACCCTACAACTTCATTTCGGAGTCGAGAACATCGAGGTTGTCCGTACCCGTGACGAGGCCATCATCGCCGCTGGCGACATCGTGGTCGATGTTGGTGGAGTCTACGACCCTGGCCGACAGAAGTTCGATCATCATCAAAATGGCGCGCCGGTTCGCGACAACGACATACCCTACGCCGCCTTCGGCCTCGTATGGAAACACTATGGCGAAGCGCTGGCCGGTGGTCCCGAACTGGCGGCGGAGATAGAAAGAAAACTGGTGTTGCCGATAGATGCGAATGACAACGGCGTCAGTCTGTTTGAAAACACGCGACCGGATGCTTCGCCGCTTCTGGCTCAAGATGTGATCGGACTATTCAAACCAGAATGGGGCAGTGAGGCTAGTATGAACGAAGGTTTTTTGACCGCTTGCGAGTTAGCTCGAGACGTTCTGTCCCGCTCATTACTCCACATAAGGGCGGACCAGGCGGAGAAAGATTATGTTCGTTCGGTCTATGGTTCTGCGTCCAGTAAGGAAGTATTGGTGTTTGATAAACAAGTTTCTTCGATACATCTCGTCGAGTTTCCGGAAGTAATGGCGGTGATCTGCCCGAACGAAGAAGGGAACTGGTCGGCCGCTATGGTGCGGAAGACGTATGACTCCTTTAGTACCAAACGGCAGTTTCCTGCAGAATGGGGTGGTTTGCGTGACGGAGAATTGGCGGTCGCTTCCGGCATCGCCGACGCCGTTTTTTGTCACAAAGCCCTTTTTCTTTTCGTGGCCAAGAGCAGGGAAGGTGCCGTCGCCGCGGCAAATAAAGCTTTAACTCAGGGATAATGAATCGACTTGATATCAAGCTGGGAATTAAAAACGCGCCCGTAGGGGGCGCGTTTTTAAATGTGTCCGGTACAAGGCTCGAACTTGTGACCTTTCGGATGTCGACCGAATGCTCTACCAGCTGAGCTAACCGGACGGTGGCAAAATACTAGCATACGAGCCACTTTCTGTCAGGCGGACGGGCCTTCGGCCCGCCCGCTGCGTGATATCATTACTGACGTCATGCCGTCTCCGGTCCCAAAAACCCCTTTAAAATTCATCGTCTTCGTCACTCGTCCGCATCTTATCTTCGCGGTGGGGGCGATCTTGGCGGCCAGTATCGCTCAAATCAACCAAGGTATTTATCCGTACATCATGATGCGTATGGTGGACGCTTTCGTCGGGGAAGGCGATTTGGGTGCGCAAATATCGGAATTTACCTATTGGTCGGTCTGGCTCTTTGTCATGACGGGAGTCGGGATGCTGTTTTGGCGTCTGTCCGGTTTCATTGGCATGGAGTGGATCACGCGCGCCATGCGAACCTCGTACCTGACTATGTACGATCATATTCGCGGCCACAGCCACTCCTATTTTTCGAACAATTTCGCCGGTGCACTCTCTAATAAGATCTCCAACGCCGCCGGCGGTGTTGATGACATGCTAGAGCGGATCTTGTGGGGATGGTATCCGGAGGCCGTCAAGTTGGTCGTCAGTGTCGCCTTGCTGTTGTTAGTCGATCTATATATCACCATCGGTTTCTTGATGGTGTTCGTCGTGGTGGTGGCAGTCAATTGGTATTTAGTGAAGCGGCGACGGCCGCACGTGGTGGCATATTCGGCGGCTAGCTCGAAGTTTCGAGGCGAAGGAGTAGATTGGTTGACCAACATCTCCGCCTCTCGACAGTTCGTCCGTGATCGTTATGAAATGGATCGCCTGACGCGAACTGCGGACGACTTGCGTGCCAAAAACATCTTTCAGTGGCGTTGGAGCGAATGGACCATTTCACTAAATAACTTTTTCGTTCTGCTGATGATCGGTGGCGCGTTAGCTTACACTTTGTATCTACTTAATAATGGCTTAACTACTCCCGGCGCGGTCATCCTTGTAGTTAACGTTTTGGGTCGAATGACGGAGGCTATCATCTTTATCGGTAGCATGATGAACGGCTTCATCCGAGTATATGGAGAGATCGAAGAAGGTTTGGGTACTGTCCTGATCGAACATGAGGTCAAAGATATTGCAGGAGCTAAGAGACTCGAGGTCGCTTCGGCGACGATCGAATGGAAAGACGTTACTTTCCAGTACGGTGAGAATAAGGTTTTCGATTCATTCGATCTGACGATTCCGGCAGGGCAGAGAGTGGGTCTGGTGGGTCCCTCTGGAGCGGGAAAGACGACGTTCGTTTCGCTCCTCTTGCGCCAGCACGATATCGACAGTGGCGCTATCATGATCGATGGTCAAAATATCGCGGAAGTCACTCAAGATTCACTTCGTGAACATATCGCGGTGGTGCCGCAAGAGCCGCTCCTCTTTCACCGTTCGATCCGGGAAAATATCGCCTATGGCAAACCAGACGCCACCGACAACGAGATCATGGCCGTAGCGCGACTCGCTCAGGCGCACGATTTCATCAAGGAATTGCCACAGGGTTACGAGACTCTGGTAGGCGAGAGGGGTGTAAAGCTCTCCGGCGGCCAGAAACAGCGCGTAGCCATCGCCAGAGCGATGCTCAAAAACGCGCCGATCTTGGTTCTCGACGAAGCCACCTCCGCGCTCGATAGCGAAAGCGAGGTGGCCATCCAAGGAGCGCTGCATAGGCTCATGTCTGGAAAGACAGTCGTAGCGATCGCCCACCGACTCTCCACTCTGCGAGAGATGGATCGCCTCATTGTCTTGGAAAACGGCCATATCGTGGAGGACGGCACGCATGATTCACTTCTCGCTTATGGCGGCGTGTACGCACGGCTGTGGCAACACCAAGCCGGCGGCTTTTTGCAGGAATAATTCGACACAGTATGGTTCCGATGAAACAACTGACCAGTGAGCTGTCGATACCGATGATCGGTTTCGGTACGTGGAGACTAAAAGGGCAAGAGGGTTTAGAGGCTGTCCGAAGCGCGCTCGAAGTCGGTTATCGCCACATCGATACCGCCGATCGCTACGGTAATCATACTGAAGTCGGCGAGGCCATCCGGGCTTCCAACGTTGCTCGCAGCGACATCTTTCTCACCACCAAAGTTTGGCGCGATCGTTTGAGGCGAGTCGATGTTTTGGCCGACGTTGATCGCTTCCTCCTGGAGCTGGGCACTGAGTATATCGATCTGTTGCTTATTCACTGGCCGAACCGAGAGGTGTCGATTGTCGAGACCTTGCGCGCGATGGAGGAATGCCGACAAGCAGGAAAGATAAAAGCGATCGGTGTCTCCAATTTCACCGAAAAACACCTAAAGGAGGCACAAGAGGCGGGTGTCGCGATCGTGAATAATCAGATCGAACTTCATCCGAGCTTCAGTCAACCGGCCCTGCGCGCCTTCTGCGGCCAAGCGGGCATCTCTGTCACGGCTTACTCACCGCTTCGTTCCGGTGACATGGATCATCCTTCCGTGCGCGATTTGGCGACCAAGTACGAATGCTCGCCAGCGCAAGTGATCTTGAATTGGATAATACGTCGCGACATGATCGTCATTCCCCAGACCACGAATCCGGAAAGGATGAAGGAGAATTTGGCGGCGGCCGATTTCTCCATGACCGAGGAGGATCTGGCGATTTTAGACAGCCTGCCGCAAGGTACCCGCTACAACGACCCTGATTTCGGGGAGTTTGGAGTAGTGGCTAAATTAGCTAATTAAAGTTTAGGACTAAAATGTTAAAATAGAGGGGTAGTTTTGTATTGCTTGTTATGTCAGGAATCGAATCATTTCGGGGTAATAAAAACAATAAAGTAGAAGAGGAAGTAGATATTACTGGCGTGAAGGAAGGCGAGGAGGAAATTAGTGCGGAAAAAATCAAGGACACTCTTTTTGATCAGTATTTAAAACAGAATCTCATTGAAGATTTTTTCGATGAGCTACATGAATACTTAGACGAAGAAGCTGTTGATGACATGCGCGGTGAACTGGCAAATTATGATGACGAGGACATCTACGCGACACTTTCATTGCCAAAGGAGTTACGCCATCGAAAGTTTACTGATTTTCAGAAACAGCTGGAATCGGAAAACAAGAACCCTGGCGAAGTAATAAAGTCTTTCGTCGAGGCTAGCAAGCGGCATGGTTTTGGTATTGGTTACCATACATCTCCGAACGATATTAAACCAGATGAACAAGGACGTTGGACCATTAAAGGTTTTGAAAGCGATCATCGCGATGATGATCTTTCAAAAGCCTATTACAGTACAAAATATAGACATCTTTTCAAAAGACGCAATCCTAAATTCATTTATATTGTGAGGACAGACCCGTCTACCCATCGTACTGACGGCAATTGGAGTCGGGCGGGTACGTTGAGTGTGGTCGCTAGAGTGCCATTTGAGGATGTTGTGGAGTATGTAGAGAAAAATGTACGAGATATAGAAAAGAAAAAAGCAGGAGGTTAATCCCGCTTAGAGTTGATGATTACGCGCCTACTTTTCTATGGAAGAGCGTCACGGAGCGCGAAGGCGAAGGCTTCTAGCGTGACCTTTTTATTCCGCAGAATTTTCCGCACCCCACTGTTCTGCTTTTTTTGTAGGAGTGCGATCAGTACTTCGGAATCCTGGGGCAGTGAGCCCCGGGCCTGGTCTTTGAGCGAATTGATGGCCAAGCGGAGCTTTGCCGATACGACTGGGAGGCCGTTCTCCCAGTGGTCGGCCCTCGCCATGGTGATGGCCCTGTGCAGTTCCTGTTTATCGACTCTCATTGGAGCCTCCCTTTATCCAATTTTATCGGAGCGTATCTTTTATAGTATAGCATATTTGACAATTTATGTCAAATACACACACATATATATCTATAATGTGGATGCTATTTTGGTTGGACACAAAAAGCCCGGGCGCTTGCGCGTCCGGACCTGAAGTTGGAGCCGACGGTCAGTCACGAAGCCCGATGTACCTCTTCCATTGTGCGTCAGACAATACATAGGGTTCATGGGCTTCTTTGTACTTCGTTGTGATAGCGAAACCAATCATTGCCATAGCTGTCGCTATGACAATGATCGATACCACGAAATCGTACCGCATTTCATTCTCCTCGTACGAGCCGGACCATACTTTAAAGCTTCGGCGTATCGACTGTCAAACAGCCTATCCCCGACGGGTTTATCATAAGGGCGCTAAAATACTAGTTTCTTGGTATAATAGCCGGTGTCCATTGTCAGTTAAACAATTCAAAGTACTATGGATGACAACAATAACCCAGCAGTTGACCCGAACATGACCCCAGCTCCGGCCGCGCCAGCGGCTGAGCCAATGGCTCCTGAAGCCCCTGCCGCTCCGGCAGAGGAGAACCCAGTTGTATAATCTGGGTCAACACAAAAGCCGCCGGCCCTAGGGCCGGCGGCTTTTGTGTTGCGGAAGCGGAGAGATTCGAACTCTCGAAGGCTTTTACACCTTGGCGGTTTTCGAAACCGCTGCACTAGACCACTATGCGACGCTTCCAAGCATGACACTAGTTTAATGACATCTCGGTCGAGTTTAACGGAATGTAGACTTCTGTCTAGCGCTAGTCCTCCTTTGTTCTCGCCTTACGGCATCGAACAATCCCTCGTTGCACTCGGGATCGGATGAAAAGCAAAGCAGTTCGCTTTTCATCCACTATGCGACGCTTCCGTGGCTACTAAACTAGCATTTTATTGCTTTTTTGGTAAGATGTGGCGACTTAACACCAGAGGGTTTAAGCAAAGGCCCCATCGTCTAACGGTTAGGACGCCCGCCTTTCACGCAGGAAATCGGGGTTCGATTCCCCGTGGGGTCACAACATATTTTCGACACAAAACAGCGCCCAGGCGCTGTTTTGTGTCCTAGAAAATAGTTGTGACCCCAAGCAGGCAAACTGCTTTGCCTGCGACGGGGAATCGAAAGGCGGAGCGATGCCGGAGGCAAGCGAGCCAGGGTCGTGAGCGACATATTTTTAAGGAGCGAAGCGACTATGAAAATAGTCGACTCCTGACCGAACTTCCCCATGGGGTCACAGATTTTTCAGCCTCATTTTTCAACCTGTTTTCAGGGTCGTTTTTGGTGCCCGAAGGGAATTTGGAAACGTGTTATTCTTATTAAATGAAGATCAAACCAATTAAACAACGTAACTCTAGCGCGTGTGCTCCAACCTGTATTGAAATGGCATTGAGCTATTTTGATGTCCCTCATACCATAAAGCAGATTTCTGATATTACTGATTACAAAAAAGAGGGTGGCATGTATAACCGACAGATTGTTTCTGTATTGCAGAAATTTGGGCTCAAGACAAAAGTTGACAAAGAAACATCTTGGGAAAAATTAATGGAATCAAATACTCCCGATTCTGTAATTATAATTTCATGGATGTTGGATGGATATATTGGTCATGTGAGCGTGGTTGAAAAAGTTGACCAAAAATACATATACTTAGCAGAGCCCACTACAGGAAAAATTTTAAAGATCGAGAAGTTCAAATTCTTGAGGCTTTGGCTAGATTATGAAGCACAAAAGGCAGTTCCTATGTATCCAGAATCAAAATCAAATATCCAGCTTCGTTGGATGGTGGTTGTAAAAAAGTAGTTGTTTATACAAAAGATTCCAATCCCGACTAACAAGGGTCACCAACGCAGACTTATCAGTCTTAAACTCTTCAGATAGCTTGAATACAAGCGATAATTTTGGTGTTCCATTAACAATTTCTTGATAAGTTGGAATTTGCGCAAATACGAGATTGAAAAAAGCCTTCTGTTGATAAGGATCCCTGTTATTTCCTAGGATTTTTACCGGGGGCTGTAATAGCTCGACATAATCTAAATGCGGACCCCAGTTTGTTTGAGACAGATGTCTAGGCTTGTTGGTTTTTTGTAAAAAAGTGTTAATGTAGCACCAGCTCTTTTCACTAACGGGAGAAATGCGGATGAGAACCGTCTCACTCACATTGGACTACCTCACCATCGAGCAACTCATCGAGCTGATCGATGAGCCGAATCGCTCTATCTGTCACGCTATCCTCAAGGACAACCGTCAGCTCTTCGAGCAGGCGCGTGGCTCCACCCACAACCACCAGACGTGGGACGGAGGCTACATCGACCACGTCACTGACGGTATGAACTATACGCGTCATCTGTACGCTTTCGACGAAGCGTTCGGGCGACCGCTGCCGTTCACGATGTCGGATGCACTACTGGTCTTCTTCCTCCACGACCTCGAAAAGCCGTGGCGGATACTGGTGGATGCAGAAGGTCGGGCGTCGAATCGCGAGGGACTCGCCACTAAGGCGGAGTTCAAGCAGTTTCGCGAGGACAAGCTGGAGGCGTACGGTCTGAAGCTGACTCCGTACCAACTGAACGGCTTCACCTATGTCGAGGGCGAAATCAACGACTATACCAGCAAACGGCGTGTAATGAACGAACTTGCCTCTTTCTGCCACAAGGTCGACAACTGGTGCGCTCGCGGCTGGTACGACTACCCGAAAGCGGATGGTGACGAGTGGACTGGCGCAAGCAGAGTCCGCACCGTCTGACATCCGATGACGCCTCACGAAGGAGCCCTGTTTCCACGTGGGGCTTTTTTCAATTCCTATAGTTCTATAAACTATAGGGTAAGTAATTGCTTACGAAATATAGGCATACTCGGCGCTTCTCGTGTCTTTATTGAAATCTCTAAATACTCGGTTCCAGTGCAACACTGTGTTTTCTATAGTGTTCCATCCAAGGTCGTCTAGGGTCCACGCGGTTGATATACACGAAAAAATCCAGCCTAGGCTGGATTTTTTCATTTGTATATCCCGCGTGACCCCAAGCAGGCAAACTGCTTTGCCTGCGACGGGGAATCGAAAGCCACCGCGATGCTGAAGGCAAGCGAGCCAGGTGAGAAGCGAACACTTGGAGCTTCGCAAGACCCATTGAGATATTTATGAGACGAATGTCGAAATAAATATCCAATGAGTGGACGGAATATGTAATATTCGTGAGCGACATATTTTCAAGGAGCGAAGCGACTATGAAAATAGTCGACTCCTGACCGAACTTCCCCGTGGGGTCACAGATTGACAAATGCACGATTTCGTGTATAATTATTGTAGTTTTTACAGTGTATGTCACACTGCAAAGGAACGGAGACAGACAATGAACAAAGGTACGGTTGTGCTGGTTGCATGGGTGATGATGGTCGTTGCTTTCTTCATCAACGGCTATACGCTCTCGGTTCTCTGGTCGTGGTTCATCGTCAGCAAGTTCGGCCTTCCGGCACTGACAATAGCTGAGGCGCTCGGGCTGGCTCTGGTGGTGAGCTACTTCACCTTCAACCACGCCAAGCACGAATGGAACGACAATAGCGACGAGGAGAAGGTGTTCCGTCTGGTACTGATGCCTTTCCTCAAGGCTGGAATTTTTCTCGGATTCGGCTGGGTCTTCCTCCAGTTCATCTGAGACGCCCCGCAGTCCGCAAAAGCAACCCGCAAGGTTCGCTTTGCGGGCTGCTTTTTTATCTCAAAATCAGAACTTGCTTATACAAAAGATTCCAATCCCGACTAACTAGGGCCACGAATACAGAAAAGGAGACCACACAACATCCCTCACCGATGCGGACAGCCGGCCCAGCAACAAGGACGGCGCATGCCACCTTTGAGTTTCGAGAGACCCTTAGCGATGCGAATGTTTCGGGTCTCGGCCTTCTTGCCGGAGATGACCCAACAGATCCACTCGTTTCTAGCGAGTGGAGTGATGTCATTCCATACTTTAAGAGCTGCAGGAGTAGTGCTGAGCGCTCGCTTCAAGTCCTCGGGTATTTTGTGTACCGTACCGCCAGTGACTTGTTTTGCTGACATGATTATCGTTATAAGATCAGGCTCGTCGCGGGCGTTCTTTCCGGCGCCCGCGATTCAACTTTAACTGCAGTAGGGTAGCAAAGACCTGGAGAGTACCCATGAGGATGAACAATACTTCGAAGGACGTGCGGGTGACGATGTAGCCGCCGGCGATGGTGGCCATGCCAGTCGCGATACTGGCATGGCCATAGGCGGCTCCCCAGGTGGCGCCGTCTCTCTTAGAGCTTGAGAATCGGTCGTAGAGAGCGGCCCAGGTGGGGTTGGCAAGCGCCAGGGACAGACCGAGGCCGGCCTGGACGATAAACAATCCCATCGGACCATCGACCAACAGATAGGCGAAAGTGAACATGGCGTTGAGACCGTAACCTAAGACCAGAAGACGCTCGTGGCCAATACGGTCGGCCCAATGACCGACGACCACGGTGAGGACGCCGGTGACGATGGTGAAAATGGCCCAAGCCACGGTGATGTCGAGAATACTGCCACCGATCTCAGCCGCGTACACGGCGAAAAGGGGACCGAGGAGGCCGTCACTGAACATCCAGAGGTTACTACTCCACAAGAGAATCTTTTCCTTTTTCTGCATGATTGGACGCTCACGGTCTTGCCGAAAGCACGCTCGCATTGTATCACCTGCATTAGGCCGGTAAGGGGGAGAGGTGTCAATATCTGGAATGTCGTGCTAGACCGCGCCTAAGTCGATCTAAACTCGATATGGACAGTTTGTCCCCGGGATTTTACACAGCTTTTCCACAGTAGTGGCTTAAACAAGGACTTTTTGAAAAGTTGACACTGGCCTAGGTGGCGAGAGAATTGAATCAGGTCCGCCAGAGCAAGCCTCTCTTGCTCGGCCACGGCATGGCTACGTGCCAACTGGCTTCACGGACCGAGACCTATGTTTGTAAGAAAAAGAGCGCGTTTCGGAGTCGCGCTCTTTTTCTGTTTCAAATGGGAGGAGCCAGTTACTTGGTTTTGAGAGCGACGTAAATGTCCTCGAGCGCTCTGACGGCGTCTCCGGCGGAGATGTTGTTCTGATGGTATTTGATGTTGGTGCAGTCGCCCGCGGCCCAAACTCCCGCGACTTCGGTCTTCTGGGTCCAAGGGTCGATCTTGACGCGGCCGTACTCGTCGAGCGGCAAGATGTCTTTGACGAAGTCGGTATTGGGAATCATACCGATCTCGACGAAGATACCACTGACCGGCAGTTCATGTTCCGCGCCGGCGGCGTCTTGATAACGCAGGCCGGAAACGAATTTGCCGCCGACAATGGCTGTGGTCGAGGCGCTAGCGATAGCTTTCATGTTAGGGTGGCTAAGTACATGCTCAATAGTAACAGGGTCTGCCTTGAACTTTTCGCCGTGATGGAGCAAGGTGACGCTCTTGGCGTAAGCTAGGAGCTGGGCGGCGGTTTCGAAGCCGGCGTTGCCGCCACCGATCACAGCTACGTCCACGCCGGCGAAGAGGGGACCGTCGCAAGAGGCGCAGTAGGTGAGACCTTTGTTTTCAAAAACGTCCGCTCCCGGTACGGTAAGTTGGCGACGCTTTGATCCCGAGGCTATTAGGATCGAACGACCTTTTTCAACGGAGCCGTCGTCTAGCGTCACCGAAAATCCCTCGCCTGTGTTTTCGAGTTTGGTCACCAGCGATCTGTCCTTGATGGTCAGTACCTCGTCGGCGTAGGTACGGAGGTGATCGGCCAGGCTCTTAGCGAGCGCGTCGCCGGAAATGTGAGGCGTGCCGATCCAGTTCTGGATGTCGGGGGAGACGGTGCTTTGCCCACCCCATTCTTTGGTGATCAGTAAAGTCTTGAGTCTCTTTCTCGAAGCGTAGACGCCGGCAGCCGTTCCGGCCGGTCCGCCGCCGACGATGATCAAATCGTACATAGCTGGTTTATAGTTTTCAGTTTGTAGTTTCTAGTAGTGACGCGGAACATTGTATCACAAAGCGGAGCGCCCTTTGGGCGCTCCGCTTCGTGGTCGCTATCGGGTTACCTTATCTCAACTTGGACCGTCTTAAGAAGGCTGGAACCGACGCAAGTTTTCTAATTCGCTATGCTCATAAGAACTTGCTGTCCCGGCTCGCTGGTTCGTCGCGACAGGAAAAAGTCGCTCCTCACATCGCTACGCCTTGCGGTTCCGGCTACCTTAACTTACTTCGTCGTAGGAACGGCAGGTACCGGTCACGAATCACTAAGTATATTTCTTCGCGATGCTCGAAATCTACTAAGTGTTCGCGACCCCGCCTCGCGGTGTTTTGGCGACGGGACGTAGTCGCCAAAAAACAACGCTCCGGCCCAAAAAGCTACAAAACCAGAAGCAGTTCTGGTTTTGTTTAACGCTTTTTGCCCCATGGGGCGCTGTGCGGATGAGGTTCTAGGAATCGTGAATACCCATTTTGAGTTTAGCGTAACTTAGAGCGCCTGAGGAAAGCTGGTACAGCGCCCCAATCATCATCATCTTCGTCGGCGGGATCGACCGGCTTTGGTTCGCGCGGCGGCAAAGGTTCACGAGATGGCGGTGGCGGCGGTACGTTGACCGGTGCCTCATCCGCCTTCTCTTCACGCCTAGGAGTACTGAGGGAATTAAAGATCCGGCCCCTGGCGGTCTCCTCTTTTTCGGCGACCTCTCTCACTGGTATTCGCTCTGGTCGAACAGAAGATAAGATCGCCATCTCCTTTTCGTCGCGGGTTTCCGGGAAACCGGTGGCGATGACGGTCACCTTGACCTCGTTCTTCTTTAGTTTGTCGTCGCGGATGGCGCCGAAGATGACCTTGGCGTGAGGATCGATAGATTCGGTGATAGCGCGGGCAGCGTCCTGAATCTCGAGCATGCCGAGATCGTCACCGCCGGCGATGGCGAACAACACGCCCTTGGCGCCGTTGATGGACACTTCGAGGAGAGGCGAGTTGATGGCGTTTCTAGCCGCTTCCTCGGCACGCTTCTCACCGTTTGCAGTACCGATGCCCATCAAGGCGCTACCGGCGTTCTCCATGACACTCTTGATATCGGCGAAGTCGACGTTGATGATACCAGGCATGGTGATGAGATCGGAGATACCCTCGACGGCATGCTTCAGGACATCGTCACACATCTCAAATGCGTTCTTAATACTGGTGTCGCGATCCACGATCGCCAAGATCCGATCGTTAGGTATGGTGATGAGAGCGTCCACTTCCTTTTTAAGCTCTTCGATACCTTGAAGCGCTAGACGCATTCTCTCTTGTCCTTCGAATAGGAAAGGCTTGGTGACGACGCCGACCGTGAGAGCGCCGCTGTCACGAGCGATCTTGGCGACTATCGGTGCCGCACCGGTGCCGGTGCCACCGCCCATTCCACCAGTGATAAAGATCATGTCGGAACCTTTTAGGGAATTGGCGATCTCTTCGCGCGTCTCCTCGGCCGCACGGCGACCCATATCCGGGTTGCCTCCGGCCCCGAGACCGCGCGTCAGATTCTTGCCGATGTGGATCTTCTTCTTAGCGAGCGAATGGTGCAGATCTTGAGCATCGCTATTGATGGCGATGAACTCCACCCCCTTTATTTTCGAGGACACCATGTGATTAATGGCGTTGCCTCCGGAGCCACCGACGCCGATGACTCGGATGCGAGCGAAGGATTCCACGTCTGACTTTATCTGTTCCATACCGAAAAATAATGACCTTAGATTAACAACGACACGCCCATTCCCAGGTAGTGTTAACCACTATGATACAGAGTAAAAAGAATATGTCACTATGTTGACACTTTTCTATTTCGTGTGATTGACGAAATCAGTAAAAAGTTGAAAGTTCATAAAGTCAATATAGAAAAGCAACGGCCCCAATCGAAGGCCGTTGCTTTAGGAACTTTTGATTTTATAAACTCGCTGACTGTTTACGGCAAGAACTGGCTCAGCCACTTGAGGACGGAGTTCTTGGTACTCTTCACGATGCCGATACCGGATCGTTCCACCTGATCGCTGGCGCCCCAGACGCAAAGACCATAGGCCACCGTCCATAGCGGATCTTTAACTTTACCGTTCTGTCCCGGGTCTAGGAAAAAGACGCGAGCCGGCAATCGGAGCGCCAACTTAGCGGATTCTTCTATGCCGGTCAAATTGGCTCCGCCTCCGGTCACCACGACACCTGCCGGCAAGAGGCCGTCACGACGGATCTTTTTTAGGTGCGCATCCACCAGTTCGAACATGTCGGTCAAGCGCGAGTTTACGATCTCTTCGAATTTGCGCTTCGGATAGTTGGAGGTGCCGCCGACGCGCTTGACTCTCTCGGCCTCTTCGAGCGGGATCTTGAGCCCAAGTGCTATATCGTTAGTAATGTCGTTCGAACCGATAGGGAAGACTTTGACGGATAGCGGCAAGTTGTTTTCGAAGACCGCCAAGGACAATGTCTCGGCTCCGAGGTTGATCAAAATGGAACCGGCGCGCTTTTGAGCCTTCGATAGACCGACGAAACTGGCGGCGAGAGGAGAGGCGATGACGTCTTCGACAGCCACACCGGCGGCCTCGACGGCGGCGATGAGGTCGTTGACGTGCTGTTCGATCACGGTCACGAACAAAGCATCGACTTCGAGTTTGGTGCCGCGCCGGCCATTAGGCCGGCCGAGCACTCTCTCGCCGTCGAGAGTGTAACCCAAAGGTATGTCATGGAGTACTCGGCGGTTAGGTATGTGTTCTTCGATGCGCTCCTCACTGTCTTCCAAGACTTTTTCGGTATCCGTTTCCGTCACTTCCGAATCGGCACGCGAGGTGATGATCTCGCCGTGTGAGAATATCTCATCGATACCGACGGAACTGACCGCCAGATAAGCGCGTTTGATCGGGAAACCGGCGCTCTTCTCCGCCTGAAAGACCGCGCTCTGGATACTACGGGTGGCGTCTTGTTCGTTCAGGATGTAACCGTTGCGGAGGCCGCGGCTCTCGGCGAAACCAGTAGCGATGATCTGGGGCAAGGAACCGGGTGCTCCGGGCACGTCCTTCGCGACCACCACCTTGATCTGGTAAGTGCCAACGTCAATGCCGACGATCACTCGTTCCTTCATCCTGTAGTAGATTTTGACATCGCTCCGCTACTCCTAAGTAACAGAGACCGTATGCCTGTCTGGTAATGCGCATCGACCCCCGAGTGAGCGTCGGACGATATACGACCATAATTCACTACGGGATTCATTCAGACGATTATAACATCAACAACGACTCGTTTATTGTGGATTAGCGATATTTTGCTAAGTAGCGATCCTCGAGTTTTTCCATCTCGCGGCCATGGTCGTAACCTTTGAGGTGTAGTAATCCGTGAACATATAGAAATATCAGGTGTTCGCGTTCCGTATGTTCGAAAGCGCGCGCTTCGCGTTTGGAGACGGCCGGCGTTAGATATATCTCACCGGTGTTTTTACTCAAAGGGAACGACAGTACATTCGGCACGTAGTCTTTGCGGCGACTTTGCATATTGACGGCTCTGGCGCGCGTCTTGCCGACGAGCGAAAGAGAAAGATGGTAGCCCGGTCCCAAGACATCGTTCTTGATGGACTCGAACGGTACTCGATATTTGGATCTCGTAGTGTTAGTGAGGATAAGAGACATGGATTTAGTTTAAAGTTGAAAGTGGAAAGTGGAAAGGGAAAACCGCCCCGGGCCTGCGGGCCGGGGGGGGTTTTCTGTATCTTTGGTACTAGCGGCGGGTCGGAGTTTCTGGGGTCTTGCCGAGTTTGTAAAGACGCTCGTACTCGGTCTTCTTGACCAGTTTCTTCAAGCGAGCGGAGCGACGGACGTTCTCGCTCTTGATGCGCTTGTAGTAGCGGTTGTCGCGCAGGCGGCGGACGATGCCGGAGTTCTGCACACGCTTCTGAAAGCGACGGATGACGTTCGCGCTACTTTCATTGTTATTCTTCTCGACTTGGACGTTTGTTGCCATATGTGGGCCAAAAGATATCACGACGGCGAGCTTTTGGCAATATGTCCGTTAGGCGGGCAATTTGGCTCTTTTAAGGCGGGTGACAAGGGAGTTCAGCGGCACGATCTCTTGATTCTTACCATGCATGTCCCTCAGTATGACCGTGCCCTCGACGTACTCCTTTTGGCCGATGATGATGCTGAAGCGGGCGCCTTTTTCTTCGGCTCGACGAAGCTGATTCGAGAGAGAGTCGCTGGCTAGGTCCTGGTCGACCATGATGCCTCCGCGCCTGAGCTCGTCGATGAGCATCAAGGAACGGATCTTGGGAGCGAAGCCTAGGTGTACCATGTGGACCGATGGCCTCTTGGTCTTGTGAAGGGAGACTTTGGCACTTGGCTTTTTGCCCTTGAGGATGACCACGGCTCCTGCGGCCGGTACGGTTTTATTGATATATCTCTCTAGGAACGTGCCGTAGCGGCCGCCTTTCACTATGAGAGGTGGTTCGGTAAGCGGCAGACCTCGATCGTCGCACAATTCGACCGAGAAGACCGCATCGTTGAAACACTGATAATTGCCGATGAGTTTCGGTTCGATCTCGTAGGGTGTGCCGCTCATGTCCAAATACTCCACGATCTCGCGGAAATGTCGTCGACTTTGATCACTCAAATGTTCCATAGGGCTGGGACTTTTGTAGGCCAACTCGTGGTCTTTTTCGATCAGATGCATCAAGGCCGCCGTCGAGTGTTCCTTAAATAGGTCGCGAGCCGACGGAGGCATCTCATCCAGACGTTTGCGCAGGAAGCTGGTCAGTTCGCGATTGTAGCGGTTGCGGGAATCGGCGTCGCCGAGAGAGTTGATCTTGACGATGTGGTCTGAGTGACCGATGTCGTTCAAAAGAGAGTGTATGGTTTGAATCAATATCGCCTCGGCGATGCTCTTGTCGACGTTGAATATGTGAAGGGTCAGCGCGCTTTCGCCGGTGCGTGGCACTTCCTCGATGTCGTAGAAGAAAACCGGACCGGTCAGCGCGTGTAATTTTTGGTCGACGTAAGCGCCGATGCCGCCACAGAGGAGCCCGAAGACCCCATCGAGTTTCTTGTCTTCCGAACGTGCCTCGTGTTTGAGAGCCGTCGTGCAGTTCTTGCATTCGGGGTTGGCCGCGAAGTCGGCTCGACTCCGGAAACCGAAATGCTCGGCGGTCTTAGCGGCCAATTTCAAGAACTGACTGGTGTTGATGTTCATGATGATTTATCGACGGATCCCGGCATCAGATCGGCGCGACCGGGAGGTAGTAGTCTAAGCAGGGCGCGGCCGACTATCTCTTCTCTTTTCAGTACGCCCCAGGATCGCGAGTCGGAGCTGTGGTCGCGATTGTCGCCCATGACGAAATACTCGCCATCGCCTAAAGTGACGGTCTGATCGAAGCGCGCGCTGCCGAGCGCGGCGTATGATTCGTCGAGGATCATACCGTCGGGATTTTCGTCATTCTTGATAGTAACGCTACTGCCGTCGATGACCACTGTTTCGCCCGGTAAGCCGATGATGCGCTTGATGAAATATTTCGAATGATCGCGCGGGTACTTGAAAATGATAACGTCGCCGCGCTCTGGTTCGTCGAAGCGGTAGGTTACCTGGTCCACGATCAAGTATTCGTTGTTGTGGAAGGTTTCTTCCATCGATGCGCCGGACACAATGAAAGGCTGGGCTATATACCAGCGAATCGGCAGTACGATGATGAGGGCGATGAGCGCGAAGCGAAATATCTCACTGAGCGAGTTTTGTTTCGGAGAATCGGTTTCCGTGAGTGTACGAGCGTCATCGAGGTTTTTTTCTTCGTAACTCATAGCGAATTCATCGAATTATACTCCAAAAAAACAAAAACAGGAATTTCGCGCGGCGGGGCGGCGAAGCCGCCCCGTCGTCTTTGTCATTTATAGTTTATGAATTATGATTTAACCCAATGCACACCATCGTGGCCTTGGGCAATCCGGGCGAGGAATACGAAAAGACGCGGCATAACGCCGGACGTTCGTTGATGAGGGAGATGATGAAACTCTGGAAGTTGCCGGATATGGTGTCGTCGTCGAAATTTGGCGGTCAGATCAGTGAGGGTACGGTCGGCGGCCGCGAGGTGCGCGTATTTTTCCCGGGCACGTACATGAACGATTCCGGTCGCGCGGTCGTAAAGATCGTCGATGCGAATGTTGCCGAGAATCTCATCGTGGTGTACGACGAGATCGATCTGCCGCTCGGCGAGTTTAAACTATCCTTCGGCCGCGGTAGCGGCGGTCACAACGGCCTCAAGTCGATCATCGAGAATCTCAACACGCCGAACTTTCTGCGCTTACGCGTCGGCATCGCTCATCGCACCATCTTCGGTAAGGTCATCAGGCCGACCGGAGACAAATTGGCCGACTACGTACTCGGCCGCTTATCGTCTCGCGAAGAGCATAAGCTCCTGTCGGTGACGCAAACCGCGGCCAAGGCCCTCGAGACCGCGATCGTCGAAGGGAAGGAAAAAGCGATGAGCATGTTTAATTAGTACGTAGAAGGTAGAACGTAGTACGCGCTTCGCGCATTATTAGAAAACGTCGCGCCCGAAGGGCGCGACGTTTTCTACAAACTACAAACTACGCACTACTAACTATTGGCTTCCTTGTAGGAGAGTGTCATGCGCTGACTGCCTGGTTCGAAGAGCGTGATCTTGAACTTGTACACGCCGCCGAGCGACAAGGTCTCCTTGAGTTTCTGCTCGCTCTCGAATTCGGAGATGTGCACCAAGCCGGCCACGCCTTCCTCGATCGAGGCCAGAGCGCCGTGTTTGTTGAACTTGATGACCACTCCCTCGACCACCTGGTCCTTGGAATACTTTTTGGCGGCGGAGACCCAGGGGTTCTCCTTGAGCTGCTTGATCGAAAGCGAGATCTTGTCGTCCTTGACGTCGATGACCTTCACTTTGACCTTGTCGCCCACCTTGAAGAGAGTTCGAGGATTTTCCACCAAGCCCCAGTCGAGCTCGGAGATGTGAACCAGACCTTCGAGACCATCCTCGACCTTGACGAAGACGCCGAAGTCCACGATTCCGGTCACTTCGCCCTCGCGGACGTCACCGACTTCGTAGCGACTGACTTTCTCCTCCTTGTTCTCCTTCTCGGCTGAGCCCTTCTCGGAGAAGATCAGTTTGCTCTCCTTCGGATCAGCGGTGATGATCACGACCGAGAGGAACTTGCCCACAAGACTCTGAAGCTCGGAGAGGATCTTGTCTTTGTCGCCGTCGGCCACGCGCGGGTAATTGTCGGCGGATAGCTGGGAAGCCGGCAAGAAACCTTGGATGCCCTGCCACTCCATAATGAGTCCGCCCTTGTTGGCCTCTTTGACCTCGAGGTTGAACACGGACTGGTTGGAGACGGCGGCTTCGGCGTCGCCCCAGATGAGCGCCTGACGGGCCTCCTTGAGGGAGAGCTCGATATAGCCGTCCTCGTTGCCGGCGTCCACTACTTTGGCGCCGATCGCATCACCGACGGCCACCTTGCGGAGCACGTCGCGAGCGTTCATATACTCGCGGCCGTAGATGAGGCCGGAGCCGAACGGAAACAGGTCTACGTAGACGCGGGCGCGGCCGATCGCCGACACCACGCCCTCGACGATATCGCCTTCCTTGGGCGGCTCTGGGCTTTCGTTGATAACCTTCTGCATCACGCCGTTAATTACCGGCGCGTTGTTTTCTTCTGACATTCTATTCACACTTAATCTCGGTGACATGCCCCCGCCCAACCGTTACTCATGGCCGTGGTCCGTGAGGGAGGATTTAGCTTGTCCCGTGAGAACTAATAATACGTGCGGCCATAATCTACCATGAAAATAAAAAAAAGCCAGCCCGGAGGAGGCTGGAGGAGGGAAAAGGAAGCGGGTCGGTCGGTTGAGGGAATCTGACCGACCCGCCCCGCGCTGACGATGGGGGTGAGACCCGTTGCGGGCCGACCGGGCATGGGTGCGGGGGTCGGCGGGTCACATCGTCGGCGAAGGAAACTGACTAACAGTCATCATATATAAATATTTAAATGTGTCAAAGGTATCAGCGAGCAAACAAAAAGCCGGATCAGGGATCCGACTCGTACGAAGAACTGTTTACTGAAACTGAATGAAGGTGTCCGGGCGGCCGGGACTCGCGTCCCGGCCGCCCGGCCTGCCGCCCACGCCGATCAGGAGGCGGCGCCGAGCGTCGACGTCTTGCCCGCGCCGGGCATGTCGCCGCCGTCCGTGTCGGGGGTGAGGCCGAGGGTGAACTCGGCGAAGGTATCGAACACGTCGATGGCGTCGTCGCCGAGGACGAGCTTGGCCTCCTTGATGCCGAGGCCGCGCAGCGTCTGCACGGCGCCGGCGCCCACCACCAGGATCAGCACGGTGTCGTCGTCGATTTCCGAGTCGATCAGCTCGGCGTAGGCCGCGTCCGTCCTGAGGGTCTCGGCGTCGAGGACGATGATGTCGTAGCCGTCGGGGTCGACGAGGACGGTGTCCTTGTCGGCGAGGCTGATGATGTTCTTGAACTCCTTCAGCATCACGATCGCGTCGTCGTAGTCGACCAGCGCGTAGGCCTTGTCGGTCGACTTGACCAGGCGCGGGTCGACGTCGGCGAGGCCGATGTTGACGGTCGGCAGGTTGAGGTCCTTCTGGAAGCCGAGCGCGCCGGCGAGATCGGGGGAGACATACAGGGTCGCACTGGTGCTGTTGGCGCGTATCGGCCTCGCCGCGTCGGCGAGCTCGCCGGTGAACACAACGATCGGCGTGGCGCCGATCATGGTGACGAAGGCGAGTTTGGAGAAGATGGACTTGGCCATTTCATGCCCTTTCAGTTTTGTTGAACTCTTCCTCGTCCACTGGGTGTCATTGGCCAGTGGCGGAAGTGGCAGAACATTACACGCCGAATGGTATGTTGTCAAGGTGCGCAACGCGGGGTTCCAAAAAGGGTCTTTTCTTCCAAAAACACCGGTAAAAAGCTATAATCTCGGTATGGTAATCACGCATCATGGCGGTCAGTGCTTTAAGGTGTCCTTCGGCGACACCACCATCGCTTTCGACCCGGTCAGTAAATCATCCAAGAATTTTTCAGCTTCCAAATTCGGCGCCGACGTCGGTTTCATCTCCATGAAGCATCCGGACATGAACGGCGCGGAGCAGATCGCGCACGGCACTCGCCAACCTTTTTTGGTGGACGGTCCGGGAGAGTATGAGATCGGCGAAGTGAAGGCGCGCGGTTTCGGCGTAGCTACCAAATATGACGGCGAGGACCGTTTTAACACCATCTACCAGGTACAGATGGAGGGTATGAATCTGCTGTTCTTGGGAGCGCTCGGTTCGGCCGAGATCGATCCGAAGATCCTGTCGGAATTGGGCGACATCGACATCCTCTTTTTGCCGATCGGCGGGGGAGACGTGATCGACGTGCCGCAGGCTTCGAAGTTGGCGGTCAAACTCGAGGCGCGTCTGGTGATCCCGATGCACTACGACAAAAAGTCGCTCGAAGCTTTCTTGAAGGAGGAAGGTTTACCTAATCAAAAGCCGGAGGAAAAGCTCACTATCAAGAAGAAGGACGTGCTGGCGATGGAGGGTGAGATTTCAGTGCTGGGTTTTTGAGTGTGGGCGGGTGCGGCGGCGAAGCCGCCGCACCGTCGTCCTACTGACCACGTACTACAAACTAACTTATGTTGGACGAATTACGCCGCAAATCTCCATATGTAAAACAAAGCTACGCTTTCTGGGGCGCGGTGGGGGTGACGTCCCTGGTCGTGGTGGGGTGGATAGCTTCTCTGCCGGTACGGTTCGGTAATTTAAATACGGCGCTGGATGGCGAAGCTTTGAACCAGACGGCCGGTGGTGTCACGGAGATTTTAGATGACCTGAAGGGATTTAAGGAAGGGGCGAGCGAGGTGTTTCGTGCCGCGACGGCCACTTCGTCTACCGGTCTCGACGATCCAAGCGGCTGGGCTCTCGATTCGAGTGCTGGCGGTTCGACTGCGGCCCAAGATCCGGTGCTTATCGCTACCTCCTCCAAGCCGACAGCGCCACCGCCAAAATCCATACAAATAGCCACTTCTTCGGCGCCAAATCGCTAGAAATATGCTATAATAAACGCGAGTTTTTAGTTGTCAGTCGCTAGGTATTAGTCGACGCACTGTGTGCGTCGGCCCTGAGTAGCGAAGCTACTTTGGGCCACTGACAACTGACAGCTAAATACTGACAACTAACATTTATGCCGAAAAAAACCGTCACCGATCCGACTCCGATGTCCGATGCTCCTCGCGGTATCGTGCCGCAGTCCATCGCCGAGGAGATGCGCGCTTCTTATCTCGACTACGCGATGTCGGTCATCACCGCTCGTGCTTTGCCGGACGTGCGCGATGGTCTTAAGCCGGTGCACCGCCGCATTCTTTACTCTATGCGGCTCAATGGTCTGACTTCGACGGCACGCTTCAAGAAATCCGCGACCGTAGTGGGTGACGTGCTCGGTAGCTTCCACCCGCACGGCGACGTCGCCGTGTACGACGCCATGGTGAAATTAGCTCAACCGTTCTCCACCCGTTATCCGCTCGTCATCGGTCAAGGAAACTTCGGTTCGGTCGACGGGGACGGCGCCGCGGCCTATCGTTACACCGAAGCTAAGATGTCCAAGATCGCCGAGGAGATGTTGCGCGATCTCGAAAAAGACACAGTGAATTGGCGACCGAACTTCGACGGCACGAAGCGCGAGCCCGAAGTCTTGCCGGCAGCCGTGCCCAACTTGCTCTTGGCCGGCACTCTCGGTATTGCCGTCGGTATGGCCACTAACATCCCGCCACACAACTTGCGCGAGGTGTCCGACGCGGTGGCGCATTTGATCGACGACCCTGAAGCGTCGACCGAGGACCTGTTGAAGTTCGTCAAAGGTCCGGACTTCCCGCTAGGCGCCGTGGCTTTCAACCAAAAAGACATCGCTCACGCCTACGGCTCCGGCAAAGGCGGCGTCGTCGTCCGTGGCGAGGCCGAGATATCGGAGGATAAGAAGGGGAACTTTTCCATAGTGATCACCTCGGTACCCTATCGCGTCAACAAAGCCGACATGCTCGAGAAGATCGCCGATCTAGTGCGCGAAAAGAAGATCGAAGGCATCAGGGAGATGCGCGACGAGTCGACGGCCGATATCCGCGTGGTCATCGAGCTCAAGAGCGGCGCCAATCCGCAGACCGTCCTCAATAAATTGTATAAGCACACCGAACTGGAGAGCACTTTCCACTACAACATGGTGGCGCTGGTGGACGGCGTGCCGCAGACTTTGTCTCTAAAAGCCATCCTCGAGGAGTACATCAAACATCGCAAGGAGGTGGTTCGCCGCCGTACCGAGTACGACCTGCAAAAGGCCAAAGACCGCGAACATATCCTTCTTGGTCTTAAGAAGGCCTTAGACCATATCGACGCTATCATCAAACTCATTCGCGCCTCTAAGGACGTGCCGACAGCGCATCAAGGATTGATGGACAAGTTCAAGTTTTCGCCGATCCAGGCGCAGGCTATTTTGGACATGAGGCTCCAGAAGCTCGCCGGCCTTGAGCGCAAGAAGATCGAGGACGAACTTGCCGAGGTCCAAGCTCTCATCAAGGAGCTCGAATCCATCCTGGCGAGCGTCAAGAAGATGATGGCCATCGTTAAGAAGGAACTCCAGGACATCGCCGAGAAGTACGGTGACGACCGTCGCACCAAGATCGTTAAAGGCGGTGTGAAGAATCTCTCCGCCGAGGATCTGGTGGCCGACGAGGAAAGCGTGCTCGTATTGACGGCCGGCGGCTACGTGAAGCGCACCAACCCCTCCGAGTACCGCACGCAGAAACGCGGCGGAGTTGGTGTCGTCGACCTCAACACCAAGGAGGAAGACGTCGTCACCAAGTTACTCACCACTTCGACCCATAGCGACCTCTTGTTCTTTACTGATATGGGCAAGGTCTATCAATGCAAGATGTACGAAATACCGGAAGGTCGCCGCGCCACCAAGGGCAAATCGATCATGAACTTCCTTTCGCTCGTCTCCGAAGAGAAAGTGACTTCGGTCTTGGCCGTACGTAAAGGGGAGTGGGAAAGCGACGCGGGACTTTTGATGGTCACCAAAAACGGCGTCGCCAAAAAATCCGCGGCTTCGGCTTTCCGCGACGTGCGTCGCAGCGGACTCATAGCCATCAATCTGCATGAGGACGATTCGCTCATCGCCGCTAGTTTCGTCGAAGCAGGTGACGAGGTTTCGCTGATCACTAGAAGCGGTCAACAGATACGTTTCAAGGAAAGCGATGTGCGCCAGATGGGACGCACGGCCGCGGGCGTCACTGCCATGAAGCTCAAGAAGGGCGATCATATCGTTTCGGCCGACGTGCTTATGAAAGGTCAGAAGGACGCCGAGATATTGGTAGTGATGGAAAAGGGTTACGGCAAGACGACTCCGGCCAAGGAATACAAAGTGCAGAAGCGGGGCGGTAGCGGCATCAAGACCGCTAAGGTCACCACGAAGACGGGCAATGTCATCGGCGGCGCGATCTTAACACCCGAGGACAAAGAGATCGGCGAGCTCGTCGTGATGAGTCAGAAGGGTCAAGTGATCAAGATGGCTTTGAAGGACGTGCCGTCTTTGGGTCGCGACACGCAAGGGGTAAGGATAATGCGTCTGCGCGAGGGAGACGCGATCGCGTCCAGCGTGACGTTTTAAAGATCGTCGGGGACGAAAAGGGCGGGCCAAAGGCTCGCCCTTTTCGTCCCCGCCTCCACCTTTCAACTTTATACTTTCAACTTTATACTGTTCTAGTGTCCGCGCTGACTCTCATATATATATTCTTTGATAAGTACACCGTACCGTTTTTATTCTCGATCGGTTTGTTTTACTTCCTGTACGGGTTCATAGAATATTTCATCATCGGCAAAGGCGGCGACGAAGAGCGTAGCCAGCATGGACGCGAACTATTTTTGAAATCCATCGCTTGGTTCACTTTGTCATTATTAGTGTATGTACTTTTCATTCTCGTGACCTGGATCGGCACCTTCTCCTTGAACGACTTGTCTGGTCCGGACGCCGGTGGCGGAGCGGACGTGCGCCAGGACGAGAGGGTGTTGCCGGTTCCTAACGTGCCTACTCGTTAATTCGCGATCAATCATGTCAGTACAAAATTTCTTGGTTCCAGAGACTTTAGCCACGCATTTCCACCTTCGTCCCGGCGATCGGGTGGGGGATTTCGGTTCTGGCGTTGGTAGTTTCGTGCCCGTCCTTTCCCGCCTGGTCGGCCCCGATGGGAGGGTGTACGCCGTGGAGATCCAGAAGGGCTTAGTAGAGGCACTGGTCGCCAAGGCTCGGAAGGAGCGATTGTCTAACGTGGAGGTGATCTGGGGCGATTTGGAAGAGGTCGGCGGCACCAAGATCGCCGAAGGGAGTCTCGATGTAGCGATCATGGTCAACTGTCTGTTCCAGATCGAAGATCGTTCTATCGCTTTACGCGAAGTATTTCGGACTCTGCGTTCTGGCGGTAGACTCTTGATCGTCGACTGGTCCGAATCGTGGGGCGGTTTGGGGCCACAAGTGGGACAGGTCCTCGATGAGGCGAGCGCGCGCGCCGATGCCGAGTCCGAAGGTTTGGTGTTCGAGCGCTCCTTCGATGCAGGTGCTCATCATTATGGTCTAGCGTTTCGAAAACCGTGATGAAGTGGACGGGCGGCGGGCTGGAGGCCCGCCGCCCGTCCACCAGCCACCCTTTCAACTTTATCCTTTCGACTTTATACTTAGACACATGGAAACGATCCGTCCGTTTCAGATCGGGTTATTGGCCGGCTTCGGCTTGATCGCGGTCGTCAGCTTGATACTCCTGGCCTCGTATCAGGGTGTCGGCGGCCAAGTAAGCAATCCTTATGGCAGCAAGGTCGTCATATGGGGAACGTTCGAGCAAGCGGCTTTTACTGAAGTCATACAGGCGATCGGGCGCGAAGACAGAAACTTTCAGTCGGTCAGTTACGTGCAAAAGGATTCGCGCAGTTTTGCCGATGAATTGGTGAATGCCATCGCCGAAGGTCGCGGGCCCGACCTGGTCTTGCTCGATCACGAGAACCTGGTGTCGCTCCGACCCAAATTACAACCGATATCTTACGACATATTTTCCACGCGTACTCTGCGTGACAATTATGTCGACGGCTTCGAGGTATTCGCCAGATCGAACGGACTCTATGCCGTACCGCTTTTCGTCGATCCCCTCGTGATGTATTGGAACCGTGATCTCTTTGCCACCGGTGGTCTCGCATTGCCTCCGGCCACTTGGGAATCGTTAGTATCGACCGCCGAGCAATTGACCCTGCGCGACGCTCGTCGCGACATACTGCAGTCGACCGTCGCTTTTGGCGAGTACGAGAATGTGCAGGATGCCAAAGGCACACTGTTGGCCTTGTTGTTGCAATCGGGCAGCGACCTGGTGCGCGAAGGGGCGACGCGCTACGAGGTGGGGATAGACACTTCTTCCGGTGACACTTCCCGCCGACCACTCTTTTCGACCCTGCAGTTCTTCGTAGAATTCAGTAATGTGTCTAGTCCGCTTTATTCCTGGAACCGCACTTTCGACAGCGACCTGTCGGCATTCTTGGGAGAAAAGCTCACTTTGTATTTCGCTTATGGTAGTGAGTCCGCGCGCATCCGACAACAAAATCCCAATCTCAACTTCGACGTGGTGGGAGTACCCCAAGGCGCCGGTGCGACCGTGAAAAGAACGTACGGACGCTTCTATGGTCTGGCTGTCGTCGCCGCTAGCCAAAATCAAAGCGGCGCTTACCAAGCCGCGCTCAAGCTCGCCGCAGACGCGCCGACGGCGACATTGTCCGAGCGTCTGGGTCTGGCGCCGGCACACCGTTCGTCTCTGACGATAACTCCGGAAGATCCGGTGCGTCAGACCATTTTTTCTCAGGCGCTCATCGCCCGCGGCTGGTTGGACCCTGATCCCCAAGCGAGCGACGAAACCTTCCGGCAAATGATAGAGGACGTGGTCTCGGGCCGTAGTTCGGTGGGTTCGGCCGTCGCCGACACCACCCGGCGCTTAGAATTAGCGTTCTAGTATGAAAAAGATTTACATATCACTGTTATATACGCTTATATCGTTGGTACCTACGACTTTTAGTCTGGCCGCTACTGGTAGTCCAAACACCGGTAATCCATCCAACACTGGTAGTCCAAACCTAGGCAATCCGTCATCTCCAGGCAGTCCTAATCTAGGAAATCCTTCTGGTGGTGTCACTCTTAATAATCCTCTAGGTGATAAAGACATCCTGGAGTTCCTCCAGGACATCCTGGATGTCATCATGATCTTCGCCGTGCCTCTCATTGTCTTCATGATCATCTACGCCGGCTTCCTGTTCGTAATGGATAGGGGAAGTGAGAAAAACCTAAAGCAGGCCAAGAACGCCCTGCTGTACGCCGTTATCGGCGCGGTCATCATCTTCGGCGCCAAAGCCATCTTGGAGGTAGTGCAAGGCACGGTAGATGCGTTTCGGTAGTTCATAGCTAGTAGCTCATAAGTCATAATGTAATTAGTAATGAGTAGTGAGCAAAAGGAGAGATTTAAGAAAGAGTTTATTGCCAGACTTATCGGTTTGTCAGTAAAAACAATAAAATTTGCCGACGAACTAAACAAAACACCGTCATTGCGCTCGGTTGCGGATCAATTGATTCGCAGTACTACCTCGATCGGCGCTAATGTGACTGAGGCAAAAGGTGCTAGTTCAAAGAGGGACTATATAAAGTTCTTTGAGATCGCTTTGAAATCAGCTTACGAGACCCAGTACTGGATCATGGTAGTTGAGAACTATAATGTAAACTACGCGGGACTTATCAAAGGCATTAAATCCGAGGCGATAGAAGTTTCCAAGATGTTAAATTCATCAGTCCAAACCCTTAAAGGTAAAAAAGATTATAAAATATGAATTACATTATGAGATATGATTTATCGTCTATAATATAATTGATTCATGCAACCGAACAACTTTGCTGAACTGGTCGACATGTTCCTGGGATTCATATCCCTGCTGGTCCCTTTCGTATTCTCGTTGGCCCTGGTGTTCATCGTTTGGAAGGTGATCGATGCTTGGGTCATCAATGCCGGTGATGTCGATAAGGTCAAGGAGGGTAAATCATATGCGATATGGGGGGTCGTCGTGCTGGTCGTGATGTCGAGCGTTTGGGCCATTGTGCGGCTCCTTAGAAGCTCGATATTTGGCTAAGGCCAGTATCCACAGCGCATAGCTACATTCCCAAACTACAAGGTATAATTATCAAGACTTAAAAAGTTAACATTTGTCTATGAATAGGATCAAGAAGACGATAGCCAAGGCCGGAATGATGTTGTTGCCTATGACACCTTTAGTGGCACTGGCTCAGTTCGGCGAGATCAACACCTTCATCGGTCGCATCACCACCTTCATCAACAATACCCTCATCCCGTTGGTGTTCGGTATCGCTCTCTTGATGTTCGTATGGGGAATGTTCAAGTTCTTTATCTACAACACCGAAGAAGAGAAGGAAAAAGGAAAAGACCTAGCTTTGTATGCCATCGTAGCTTTCGTGCTCATGGTCTCGGTATGGGGCATAGTAAATTTGATCGCTGGTGGCCTCGGCTTCAGCGGCGAGCAGATCCAGAACATTCCTAGTACGCCAACTCGTTAACTTTGGTGTTTGACGAGAGACCGCGAGTGATCGCGGTTTCCATTCAGTCACTAGCCTTTGACCTATGATAGCCTATGCCGCCGCCGCTGACGTCGCTCGCAATTTCTTGATGAAGCTCAACGACGCGATCTTGTATCCGCTCATTTCTCTCATGATGGCGGCCGCTCTCCTGGTATTTTTGTGGGGCTGTTTCGAATTCATCATGGCCGCCGGAGACCCTGGAGCGCGCACGACCGGCAAGAAGCACATTCTTTGGGGTATCGTCGGCATGGTGGTGATGGTCTCGGCCTACGGCATATTGACGATCGCGGTCGGGACTTTCGGTCTCGATATTCCGCGCTAAAATCTCCTATCGGGCAAAAGAAAGACCGCCTCGCTCACTTGCGTG